>Ga0116231_10003447_pt1 | contig 32860 bp, 25 predicted proteins | sample S1TSphgellanicum_2_FD_89695 | JGI IMG/M metagenome (GOLD analysis project Ga0116231, IMG submission 89695) | Host-associated microbial communities from peat moss isolated from Minnesota, USA - S1T2_Fd - Sphagnum magellanicum MG | ecosystem: Host-associated > Plants > Peat moss > Unclassified... | reverse complement strand
CAAGTAAAAAAAATTGAGATCAGGGCTGAGAAAGGGCAAACAAAAAATGTCAACCTGGGATGGCACAGGGATAGAAAAGAGAATCCTATCAGTGCACCATCCATCCACGTTGGTCCACTGGTGGGTGCTGGTTCACTCTGGCCCTTCTGTAGAATCTCTGTAGGAAAATATATCAGCATTTCCTCTCATGAAGGAAAAATGTAAAGGCAGATAATTTTTCGCTTTTACAACTCTTTTTCACAGTGGGAAAACAACCTCTTTATTGTTTTACTTCAGAGGAAATGTTTGCAATGCTCCTTGTGAGCAAGCTGCCTAGCGAGTCTAGGTTAATTAGCGAGTCCAGTGTGGCTAGTCTGGAGGGCGGACACTAACGCCTTGTGTATGGCACGCGCACGTAGTTAGAAGTTGAAAGCACAGAGTAACACAAGGAGCTAAGCAAGCGCGAAGGCATGAAGGACGAACGAAGAAACGCATTACAGACAGAGACAGATTAAACAACTAAATAAAACCAGGTTAAATAACTACGTGAACAAAAAGTACAAACTCATTAATTGCTAATCTTATGACATTAACCAAGATTTAACACAGGGGACTTAAATTAGCTGTAATGCAGCATTAAATGCCAAAGCTTCATTTTCTGCTTCCATTCCTCATGTGAAGAAGGAGTAGTAGTCTCACTGGTAACTTCATCATTAAGCCCTGTAATAACTGTTTTTACTGCATGAGTTAATAAGTTACTCCTGTCAGGTTTTTTTAATCCTTTGTTTGGTAGAGTAGTTAAAAAGGACACAATGAGTTCCTGTCCTTTCAGTTGCCGTGTAGTAAAGTAGGGTAATTTTGTCAGATTAATCTTGCACTGCACCATTAAAGAGAAGTAGGGTACCACCACAGTGAACCAGAGTTGGAACTTGGCACCTTCCCTAGTCTGCATTGTTAAACCCGAGGTTCACGTTCTCGATGAACTAGCACCCATTTGATGGAACTGGCACAAAGAATTAATTCCTGGAACAAGGCTTTTGTTAGAATGAAAACTGAAAACGGAATCGTGAAAACCAACTCTCAAACACAAGTTCAGATTCTTTAGGTAAGCAAGTTGAACTTTAAAAGAAAAAAATAATTTAATAAGTAAACTGAACTTTAAAATAAAACATTAATTTTAATTAGATGGACAACTTTGTATCTATACAACCCCTAATTTCAATTTGGAGGTAAACTTTTATACGTGTACAGTCTCTAGTATTGAGAACTGTGTACATACACATGGAACTGGACCCGATCTTCAAACTGGGCACAGTGCCATCCTCATTACACCCGACCCCAATTCCGTAAAGGCCAAGACTTGTCAATTTGACAAGGTCCAAGCCAGTTTTAAAATGGCAGAATCAACCCCTCATGGTTGATAGTAATTTCTTAATTTCCTACTTGTACTGGATTATAACCAATACTCTCCTTTAGAATGTGCCTTAGTACTCATAGTGTGATCACTGATAGTGTGATCCTCCATAATTAGGGTATTTTTTGGGGGTGTGTGTGCGCAAGCCTTAAAATTGAAGGGCACCCTTGCCCTTCCCCTTGAAGGCTACCTTCAAAATCTGGCCTTTGTAAGTGAAAGTCATGGACTATTAATGCCTTTCACCAATTCTTACATTAGTTTCATTACATGACATATAACAATACCATTGTACAATACGAAATTTCCCTCAGACTTTATTGCACACAGTGAATAGAATACCTACAAATATGGATGCATATATGAATATTGAACGCTCCTTCTGTTTCTCCAACCTGAATCAAACATCACCAAATGAATGTCACTTCTTGACGACCATATGAAAGGTATCACATATACATATAAAAATTTACCTTTAAATGACATAGGAAATTATTCAAATTTATAACAAAACACATTTTCAAATTTGAGCATATGACTTGGATCGTTCAATAATATACCTTAATGTTCTGGTCATCAATTCGAAATTTCCTCTCACATTGCGAGAGGGAAATAACTGTTTGAATTCCCTTTCTTAATTAGAGTATTTTTCCTGCACCAATGCTTTACATTTTGTTTTTTTTTTCAATTTTGTGATGTAGCCCAAATTGGCAATAGACATTCACAAGAAGATTTAGCAAAATTTGACACTAGACCAAATATGAAAAAAAAGAAAAAAAGAATCCTTTTATATTTTAGCTACTTGCTGGAACTTATTATAAAAATATGGCAATCTAAAATCATTTTTTCGAAATATGGCAAATTAGAGCCATGTTTTTCACAAAAGAATCCTTTGTATGCATCAATATCATATTTTTCAGGTTGAAAAAAAAGAAAAAATTAGCCAAAGAAAAAAACAATGGTAGTATTCAATTCCAATGGGTTTCCTTGCAGTTAATGATATTCATCAGTTAATGATATACGTTCATTTTACTTGTTTTTCTTACATGTATGGTAGGATGCAGGTTCCAATGGTTTTCTTAGAGTTTATGATTTCTTTTGTTGGAGATTTGGTGAATAGTTATATACATTTGACTTGTTTTCAGGGTGCTGATTCTTTCCAAGTGTTACCTCACCCAAGTGCAAGGCAAAAGAACCAAATAACTCTGAATGTGGCTCGGGTAAAATATTAGAATCAGTGTTTTTTTGGGGGCAAGATTTCACATTTTTTCCACCCTGAAAAATATGTTTTTGATTCATTCACAGGAACTTTTAATAAAAATGGCCCTAGTTTTTCATATTATGAAAAAATTTAAACTCCTAAAATAGGTTTTAACAACTAGTCAAGTATAAAAGGGTTCTCAAATCTTTTTATTTTCATATATAGTCTATAACCAAATTTGGCTGAATCTTCTTGTGGATGATTGCCAATTTGGCTACATCACAAAATTGAGAAAAAAAACTTTGTTACGATACAACAAAAATGATAGAAATTTTTACCAAAATAGAAAGAGCAATGGTTGGAGTATTAGTTTGTAAGAAATCTCCAGAGCCATTATTAATTATTATTTTATGTAGCAAGGACAATAAGTACTCAACAAAATTATGCATGAACTATACATTTGAATGTCAAGTGGGATGTTTGGTTCTACTTATAGTTTTCCCAATTGGTAAATCACCAATCAGAAAGAAATTCCTACACCATTATCATGAACCCATAAGTTTTAAACTATGGAAATGAATGTGTTATCAACAAAAAAATTTCTTTGGGAAATTTTGCACTGTTGCAAAATATATGAAGTTTTGAGTCACAAATTCAATGTTAAAATTTGAAAATTTTGAAAAAGTTTTAAATTTGGTCATATTTGTATAGATGGTTCTATTTGGTAGCCAAAAATACATTGAGGTGAAAATCTTTTAAGGTGTATCACACATGATGAAAGGGGCTTAGTTCTTATTACAGTCCTTTTTTACCCTGTATTTTGATCCCCATAAAAAATAATGAATCAAAAGTTGTCAAAAAATTTAGAAGGATTATATTTAGACTATTACAATTCTAAATTCCATCATAATCATCCATAAATGTTTCTTTACATAGTAGTAAAAGACTAGGTAAAAAAGACAAAAAATGGTGATGTTGTGACAAGATTTTGGTGCACCTCAAAAAAATTTGCACCCATTAAGAGAAGTTTTTGGATTTTGGTGTTCCCAAAGTGTTCCCACCAAGTTCTCAAAAGGTTTCCATGATTTTCCCTTAACTTTCCATTGGGTTTTTCGAAGTGTTCCCCAACATACTCCCAAAAGCAACAATAAAAGACACTTAACCAACAATGGTCTCCACACGCATTGGTTCTATTTGGGCTTCTATTCAACATGGAAACAACTTAAGGATCATCAAAACATATTTGTGTAACAACCATTTAATGTTATCATTAAAGATGCCCTTAGACATTAAAGCTTGGGGTTAACACCTATGTCCCTATAGCTCTAGAACTTAAACATAGGATCCTAGAACCTAAAAACTTTATATATTATTTAAACTTAGAACCCTAGCACCAACTTAACCCTATGCCATGGACCTTGTTAATAAACTTCTAAAACTAATTGAGTTTAGTTTTTGGCTGGGTCCGTGTCCATAGAAATGGGTTAGCTAATTTTTAGCTAGTTCTATTGTGGAATGAAAGGGAGTGTGATGAGCATTGCAAGGATGAAGACCTAATGGAAAGTGGATCAAGTTAGAGAAAACCACATGGGAATGGTTAGTTAATATTTTTTTTGTTTGTTGTGTGGAGTTGTTTGTTGTAGGTTAATTACTTCAAAAGACTTGTGATGTGTGTTTGTGTAATTGAAGTCTAGATGACAGAGGAGTTGGAATTTGTTTTGGTGTTTTTGATTGTTATTGGCGATGGCAAGCTTGGCAAAGATGCTTCAAGAATTAATTTTGAGGAGAAGTGGTTGACAAAAATGCATAAGAAGGCAAGTTTTGTGTGAGTTAAGTACCTTTTTTACTTTTCTTTTGGGCTACATAATGGTTAAAGTGTTACACCTTTTACTTTTGTTATGTTTTTGTGAGGTTTGGTGTTTGTTTGGGAAAAATGTCCACGATCACAAATTGTGTAGCCTCTAACTCTAATTTACATTCTGCCCTGTATTGGAGTTAAAAAGTAGGAAATATGCTAGAATTAAAAACAAATAAAATGCATAGAAATGGTGGAAATGATGAAGGTCCATAAGGAACAATTTGGTTGGTTTAAAGAAAACATCAATTTGAGAATTGTAAAATGGTCATTTGGGGAATCATTCAAAAAATTGAAACTCAATTGTTTGGGAACTTTAGGATGTGGTTTCTGTAGCTTTCTAAAGGTGGAAAATTGGGAGAATCATTTGGGATGTTGACATCTAGTTTTAAACATATTGTAAAACAATGTCACATTTTTTCCTTTGTATATTTGGTCCCTCACCAAGTTGAAAAAATCTTGTTCACTAATGTTGCAGTGATGTCGCAAGAATAATAATTTACAAAATTTGGAAAGTATTTTCCAACCTGTTAAAATAACTTCCATCAGGTGGAAATTACCCACTAACATGGCTCTCTTAACTATTCTTATTATTACAGCATTGTCCTTTTGTAATGTCACTATCAAAGCAACATTTTATGTAGGAAAAGGGTCCTTTTCCTACACAAAATGCCTGAGTGGATTTGTGGAAGTTGTTGTTGGGTGCTCAATATGTCAAAATTGATGTTAACTAAGACTGTGATAACCTATAAAAAATAGTTTGAAAAGATTTGATGCACCGTTTCTATGGTTATTTCATGTTTAAAAATATGGTTTAAATGATCAACTTATAAACATAAGTTGGTCCCAATTTTTTGTATTATAGGGAAAAAGACAATATTTAGTAAGGGTTTGTTTAGTGAATTTATGAGTTGATCATGAAATGTATTTGTTAATGGAAGTAGCATAATTCCCAATGATACTTATTATGTGTTGTCAATATGCAAAGAGGTTTTGGGTAGCCTCTGTTTTTGTTACACTAGATCCATATAAATTCATATTCACATCCAAACTTTGACCAACTAGAAACAAAAAACTAGCCAACATTGAAAAACCATTGTAAGGTGGTGCTTTACTTTTGTGAAGTACCTTTGATTCCCATTCTAAAAACTAAATTGGAATTATGTGAGTTATGGTTTCCATTTATATTTTTAAACTTAAATTAAAAAGTTTAAGTTCCCCTTTTGAAAGTTAATCCCAATTCACATTTTTTTTTTACTATTCATTCTTACGAATTGAATCAAAATGGATGGTTGATTGCTAGTTCCAATTTTTCATTATTTTTCAAAAGTACATTTTGATTTGCATTCATTTAAATAAATAGCACCAAGAATTTGAATTCAAATATGGTTGTTAAAATGGTTACATTCAAAAGGAAAAATATGTAATATGGTTATTTGAGTCATTTTTTAATAAAAATATTGGCTACTCTTCTTTAATGGTTAGTTTTTTGGCTATCACAAATTTGTTGAAGTGCAAGGATTTGGTGATTTTGTAGTTTTAAAAAATTTGTTAATATGGCTATTAAAGAATTTGAAAAGCTATGAGGTAATTTTTTGTCTCCTTACTCCTAATTCTATGAGGTGATTATACTTGAAAATACATATGCTACTGGTGAAGGAAAAATGCAGTGTGTATTTCTAGATGTTAAATTGCATTTGTAATTGAAACCAAATAACTTACCTCCTATGCATCATTTACAATTTAAAATTAATAGATATATTTTGCAAATTCAAACACTCCAAATCCTAGAATTTTATGTTGAATTGTCATTCATTTAAACCAACTAATTAAAGATTCAACACCATGTTCAACTTGGCAGTAGACCTCTTCTAGTCACTTAAAATATTATTCCTATCACATATGTTATTCAAATATAACTTGCCTTAGTTCATTAGAAAGTTAGTTACAAGGCGTATCTGCCTACCAAATTCCAAACTCTACACCTAAACCAATAAGAAGTTGTGCGACTAAACCCAAAAAGGTTTTACGAAGGTAGAAAGTTCAATTTGGCTATAGACTTCTAGTCACTTATTCCTATCACATACGTTATTCAAATCTAACTTGCTTTAGCTCATTAAAAAGCTAGCTACAAGGCATATTTATTTACCAAATTTCAAGTTTTACACCCAACTAGTAAGAAGTTGTGCTACCAAACCTAAGAGGGTGTGTGAAATGTCTCTAAGATTTCAAGCTCCCAACACTATCCTTATTCATTTCTATTCTTTCAAAAGTATTAAAATCATCCAATATATTTTCCCTCTTTCACCATCTACTAAGACTAATCATTATTCTCTTCCCAAAAAAAATTATAGGAACAAGTATTCTCAAGATTCAAATCGAAAATTATGTTCGAAAAAAAAAAACCCCAAATGATCTGAATTCGTCCTTTAAAGAAAAGGAGAAGGAAGGAGGTGAAAGAAGATCTCAACTCAGTGGCCAATGGAAGGTTCCAAAGTTTAATGGCTTATGGAAGGTTCCAATGTTTAGTGGCCCTTGGAAGGTTCCAATGTTTGGTGTCTTATGAAAGAAAGGAGAAACACCTTTTCACCTTCCCACTTTTCCTCTAACAAATTTTACTTAAACCTTCATTTTTTTCCATTGATCTTAAGGTTTTATTTTACCATGGTTTTAGGCCATTACTTACACATTTCCTTCCTTTTCCTTGACCTACAAATTACAACCATGCATCTTGATGTAATAAATCCTTCACACATTCATCGTCGATTTGATTTTGACTGAAGATTTTTTTTCCCTTTCTTTGAAATTATGGTGTCGTGTATGGCCACATCTTACGGGCCTCAAGTTGCACAAATGAATGAAAAATTGCCTTCAGAGTCATTTCTAGATTTGACATTGACGCAACATTCTCATGATGAAAATCCCGAATTGTGAGAGGTGCACGCTCATTTTGAAATTGAACCCCCTCGAACTTGGTATTATCACATTTCTCCAAACTCTCACATTATAGTGATTTTGTTACAAGTTGACCCCGCTTCTAATGACGAACCTGAAACTGTTTGCAAATGTTGTTACGAAACTAAAGACATTTTTATTTTCACATGGTCTTCAATTCTCGACATTGGACACTATTGCTGGTTGCGCGGTCCGATTCGTTGACTCCCTCCTAACAACAGGGCAGATTACTTAATTCGCACCATTCAACACATCTTAAATTTCTTGCAATTATGAACTATCATTGTGGTAGAGCTTAAGACTTAACATATAATTGCAGCTCCTTGTTGAGCTTATCCATAATCTAAATAAATGTTTCATTTATTATGAAACTTATACGGCCATTACCACCCTATCACACTATTTATTTAATTGTTAAGTTGTCTCGATTAATCTTATGCTTATAAGGTTTGAAGATTGTTATATGTCCATTGGACCTTTCATTGACACCCCTCAACTGCTTCATTAATCTCAAACATCCTTGTTACCCACTAAACACTAAAACAAGACCATTGTTTTGTTGAACATTACGAATTATGGTGTTTACTTCTAACCCCAACCCTCTAGAAATTTCTCATCCCTAATTACACAATTAAGGTTTTAAAACTATGATTATCAAATTTTTGTTGAAAAAAAGAACTAACACAACACCTTATTCATCCAATATCGTATTTTGAAAAAGAAAACAATTGCCCCCCATGCAACCATGCGCACTTATCATTCCTTATTCTAGCATGAAGCTGCTAAAAACCCCTAGTAGCCTTACCACATTCGAATATCCCTAATGCAATTCTTAAAAATTGAGACTACCGCACATGGTTGTGTCAATATGGCTCACAAAAGCCTACACTTTAGTAACAAAAAGGGTTGCATAATGAATTTCACATTTTAAAACTTTTATTTTAAGTTTCAAACTTTCCAAACTCAAAGCAATTTAAATTCTATGCAAATTGCACAATTCAAGAAGTCATTGTTTAAGGAACTTAACATCATAAACTTATCATCTCACGACTTAGAAGTGAAAATCATGTCACTTTGGTTCATTCATAATACGTATGTTTCATGCATTGATATCATGTATTAAAAACACATTTGACACATTAATTTATTGAAAGATGCAAAATCCATGTGATATTCATTCATTCATAGGTTCGTATTTCATCCATCAACACATTTATCCATGTGTCAAACATGTTTTCAATGCATGATATTTGTGTGTAAAATGTACAAACCTATGAATGGACAAACTTTGCATGATTTTCATTATTAATTCATGGCATGCTAAATTTGTGATGAGCTTCCAAAAAGAACTTTACCAAATGCAACACAATGTTCTTACACCCACAATCCAACACAACTCACAAGTTCCAACTATATACAAGTAATATAATGACACAACAATATACAAACCCCATCTATGCTCCTTGCTCCATGTTGTGCTCATGATCTCTTTAGTATTTATTGACCAACAAACTCATCATGAACTAACAATTTAGGATTTAGGTCCCAATTCTTAGGAATACATGACATCCAAAAAAATGATGAACAATTCATGAATTTAAAATAATAAAAAAGTAGATTCATTATGAATGTGCATTGTGCATTATGGATAATGCAAGGTGCCCCAACAAAGAGGAACTTGAAAAATACAACCTAATGGCTATTCTAAATGGAACACCTAGTTTCAAGAATCAACATGATAGCACGACTTTGTGTCTTTCCACCAAGTGATGGCCTTTTCAAAAAGGAAGTTGTTGATTGTGTAAAGTTGTTGTGCATCAAATCGAATGCATATATCAAAATGACAAATGTTCAACAATTCTTTGAACAACGTTTTTCTTAATGAATGCCATTGATGAGAAACAATGTTCATTTTCCACATATTTGAGGACTTGAACACATGTTATTTCAACAAGCTTTAAGAAATTTGAAATCTTGTGATGTTAAAAGAGCTAAGTTTGGCCCATAATTAAATTACAAGGTTCACATGAGAATTTTTCTTCATGATTGCATTATTGTTTGCAACCATTATCATCTTTTAAAAACACATTATAAATTCAAAGCATGGCCATCAAGCAAAACTTTCACTTAGACACCATTTTTTCCCATCTTGCAAGCCCCAGAGTAGGTAGCCTTGGTGATAGTCAAGTGTTGATGGAAAACATCTTCATCATCAAATGAGTGATCAACCCAAAAATTTGGGTAGATCACACCTAATGCAAACATTAATTCATGGTTTGGGAATCTATGTTACAATTCATAGATAATTTTTTTGGCATAATTTGGACACCATTGTTTCACATGAACCAACATCAAGGGGAACCAAGGGCAAATCTAACATTAGGCACATAGGTTTAACATTGCATGTTGCAAGACAATGTTGGTTCATAAAATACTTAACACCAACAAATTCAATAACAAGACATTCATGTTTTTCATTGTTTAAATTTGTACACCAACTCATTGCCATATTCTTATTAGTGATAGTTTTAAAAACATTCAACTCATCAAAGGTTGGATCATCAAATTTGTCATAAAGATCATTATAGAAATGGTGGAATTCTAATTAACAAATCTTCACTTCGTCAATACAGTCATACATAAAGATGTCACAAGATTGGGCAAATTTAATATATGTATGGAAACAATCCAAAAGTGGCATAATTGCATGTGGACCCAAAACTAACTCCAAATTGCAATTTGTAAAGGAGGTTCAAGTTGCCACTAACAATGCTACTTCGAGGTGCACCAACAAACATCTTCATAATTAGAAATCAATATTGTTCCATGATGTGTTTCACAAGAAACAACATACTTATCCATCTTTTCTTCACATTTAAAAACAACTTGTTTCCTTTTTTTATGAACACATCACACAACCTTTCAAATTCCAAAACAATCTTGAAAATAAGAACCTATAATAAATTTTGAAAGAGTGCTTCCAAGTGAGCCATTAAACTCAACTTTGATCAAACCAACACAAGGGTGAAAATCGTTTAAGATGTACCACACAAGATGAAAAGGGCCCAGTCCTTACTATAGTTTTTTTTTACCCTATATTTTGATCCCCATAAAAAATAATGAATCAAAAGTTGTCAAAATTTTCAAAAGGATTATATTTTAAACTATTACAATTCTAGATTCCATCATAATCATATGTAAATGTGTCTTTACATGGGAAAAAGGACTAGGTAAAATAAAAAAATAAAAAATGACATTGTGACAAGATTTTGGTACACCTTAAAGAATTTAGACCCACAACCAAGTTTGTTTGATGGGCAAACAATACATTTCCATCATAAATGGAACTGTATTTTTTTTCATTTGTGTAGTCACATTAACGTTTGCACCTTGAAACACACTTTTGCCATCATAGCCCATTGATATGAGTTTCATTCCCAATAGTTCAACACTTAGACCCCCAAATGTGACCATCACATCGACCATCAAATGAAAAATATTCTCAATAATCCCCTACACACCAACCTTTTCCACAAAAATTAAAAATGAAACCCATTTCCAACCTTGAACAAACATATAAAGGTCCAAATTCTTTAAGGTGTACCAAAAATCCTTGTCACATCATCACTTGTGTACTATTTTTGATATAAATTATTGATTTTTTTCACCATCAACATGGACACAAAGTGGATGATAATGATGTTTCTAGATATAAGGTGGTTTGAGATCTAATATTTCAAAAATGTAAAGATGTTTTGTTTCATTAATGTGTATAAGAATCAAAATATAGGATAAAATTAAAGGTTGTGTTTGGGACTATTGCTTCTACTTTGTAATGGGTGGTACACTTAAAAAAATTTGGACCCACAAATGAATGGATGTCTAGGAGGTGTTGTAAATTGCAGTGACTTCATTTATATTATTAAATAAGAAATTTGTAGCAACAAATTCCAAGTGGAATCCAATAACAATTCATTCATGGATTTTGCTATGCCCCAACTTGCAAAGTTACTTAAGTGGTTTTTAGGAATGTGCTTGACCTTAAGCACTTAAAAAGTTCTTTTAAACCTTTGAAATAAATTATTGTTCGACCCCTAGACAACAAATGACAAACATAAGCAAACTTAACAAATTTTCTTTTCTTATCTTGTGGAATTTCAATAATAACCAAATCCAAAATGGAAGGATGCTTAAAGGTTGTGTATATTTCTTCATTATGTGCATGCTAACTTTTAAGGTTGAAGTAGAGAAAATCTAACTCAATGTTGACATTAACAACCTTGGTTATGTGCCTATTTGTATACTTCAACAAATTATCAAACTTAAGAAACAATAAACATTTCCTTGTCTTCTACTTAAAAGTAAAACACATAATGTACTTAGTGCACATCATTTGTAGCATCTACTATAAATTTGGCCCAAGGCAATCTTCTAGCTCATGTGTCTTGGAAATGCATTGATTATTCATGATTGACATCAACAATGGGGAAGATTGGCCTAAACTTGAAGATTTTTGGAAGTGGTAATGGAGGCATTGTATTGTGCTATGCACATTGTGTAGCGTGCAATTTTTTTCCAAACCCAAAATTTAAAAACCTATTGACAAGAACTTACATTTGCATGATGCATGATGCACACACAATAATGAACATACATTTGAAACTTTTTACAAAACATAAAGACAAGAATACATGTAACATCATGCAATGTGTGCACATCTAAGTGAAAGAAAAATAAATTAACCTATTGATTTGAAATCTTGATTGTCATTTGTACATTGCTACCTCCCAATTATGAATCCCAAAACCACCAACGATCACCTCCAACACAAGCTCTTGGAATCAATGTAGCCCCAAATATTTTCAACAAGGATTAGTTCACCAAACTAATAGCCTCCACAATCAAAGCACCACGGTATCACCCAAGTTCAAAACTCAACTGGAAGGTTCAAGCACAAATCCAATTACCAAACCGTACAACTCAAGTAGCAAACACCTTAGAAAATCCAATTGGACAATGCAAACTTTTTCAATTCTACAAGTACATAGCAACATCCATAATGATTTTGCTACAAAACTCCTAAACCCCCTACACAAAATGGCTACAAAATGAAATCAAGGAAGAGGATTGGAGAGAAAAAGCTTTGGGTGAAGAGAGCTGGAGGCGATGGTGACACAAGGGGGTGATGTCACTACATCATTGTTTAAAACCCTAGGTTTTGGTGAATTTTTCTTTAAAAAAGTTTGAAAAGAAGGCTTACATAAAGCAAGGGTAACCTTTTGGTGATTTTTAGCCACAAAAAAGAAAATGCTGGTTCCAACCCTTTCTTGACATTGTCCAGATTCTCTGAAAACAACTTGTTGTTTTGGTCATTTGGGATTTTTAGCCCCAAAAAAGAAAATTGGTTCCAACCCTTTCTTGAACATTGACCAGATTCTCTGAAAACAACTTGTGGTTTTGCTCATTTGGGATGTTGATTATGAGACTTTTAAGATCTTGTGTAACATATCCCCTAGGAAAGGATGTGGATGGCAGGATGTTAAATACCCCTTACAAACTTGGGGATGTGGATGCATCACATGCTGCACTTTTGGTGTGCAGACGCTGTAATCCTTCTCCTCAACAGGAAATACAAACATTACAGAAGGTAAAATGGAAACTGATTTATTCCTATACAGGAGAACCATGTTAGGCCATCCTCCTGTCGGAAGATTGCACTTAGGAAATTTGGCTTGTTAAATTGTAAAGCTCCTTATAAAATATCTCCAGCCACACCGCACCCCCTATTTGGGCCCCTAGTAGACTTTACCACATCCAACATACACTCTTCTTAATCATCTGTGGCATCCCCACCTATAAACATAAAAAAGTAGTGACCTGGGCCAATCATTATAGTTGGCGAATAGAAAAGAGCCTTTTTGTTTAACTCATGGTCTTGGAGGGCATTGTCTCTTGACAGACCCTATTTACAGGCCCAAACTGTGTTTCACACTATTTGATTACTAGAGACTTCATCTAAAATATTAGCATAGTATATTGTGACATATTAATTAGTTGTGAGTACCCCAAAGTTAATTCTTTTTTCTTTTGTGATCAAAATCTTTGATTGACCCATCACCAAATTTCCTGTAACTATGAGCAGTTCTCAATAGAAGCACCAAATTGAAGTGTGCTTAAACAATATGACACAAGTAGAGACATTTGAGGAAGAGAAGGACTCAAGGAGGATTAGGAAAAAAAGAGGGCCTACATACAACTCCATCAAATATCATTCATTTCATTGAGACAGTAGTGTTAAGGCCTTGGGTGAACCAGCAGTTACACCAGTACCATGGTAAAGACCTCAAAATCCATTTAAATTGATTTTATACATTGCAGATATGCCATCATCAGACTAAATCAGGGTGGCAGAGTCCAAATCTCACATTTTTTGGATTTAATATGGCCATTAAGAGGCCCCACTAAAACAAAAGCGAAGGTACCAGTGTGGGTGCTCATTCACCCTCGCCAGTAATGAAGCCGCTGCTTTTCCCAATCAAATACCATTCACTACACTAGGTAAGAGCGAGGTGACTTCTTGCTTCATCCTCTCCTAAGGCAAGGAACCAAAAAAAATTCTCACAAATATTATTAACCTTTCCAAGTGCCTGTTCAGCAATCTCATTGACCATTAGAAATTTCTATTTATTACACTATTTGTGACTATTTTTTACTTGGGTTAATGACAGGGGCTGGGAGTATGGGTCTATATTGTACAGGCCAGTGAATTTCACTGCTTGTGGGTGAACATATTATAATTCTGGAAAAGTTGCACCGTGCATAAGTCAGACAATTAATATTTCATGTAAATTACCCATTCTGGTGGGGACCAGCTCTTTGGGGGTTCGGAACCCGAGGATGCATAAGTAATACAGCTGCACCCACTTGAACCTCCTGGTGAAACATGTGATAGTCACTCAAGCTTACTGGCTGGACAGTGGGTACTCCTTCTTGGAAGAAGAACAACACTGGGTTTTGCTGTCAAACTCTGGTGGCTTTTACAGTTGCTAGGTTTGACCACGTTCTGCTTTCTATTTGAAAAAGTTGTCTAAATTCAATCTAAAAACAATTTGGTGTCCAACTCTTGCATTCAGTTTTTGTTTTCTTCTTCAATCGACTCATAAGTTTACTCCACAGCTTAAATGTCAGTGTCCATAGGGCAACAGAGACCACTTGTCTACTACTTATTACTTTCTGCTTTGTCAACTAGTCAAATTACCCACCAAAAAAAAGTGAACACTTACTGTCTGGTCAAGGATGCAGGTTCCAACTCTACAACAGACGTCCAATTTTTTAAGAAATTCCAGGCCAACAATTAATCCTCAAACCATATTTCCAGTCCAGTGGGACTCAGGAGTTTGTGTTTTTGGGGCTGACACAAATGGACCTAAGGGAGCCATTTTCACTTTAGTATTGGGCAATGGTCATGTGAAATTTTAAAATTGTTCATCGGTTCATAATGCCTTGTGCTCTTGCTTTGGGTTTACAGTAGGGTAGTTTGAGGCAACAGCCCAAGCAAATGGCATTGGATAAAAAATCCACATGAAATCTTACATGGCCAAAGTACATAAATAAAATCCAATGTAAGAGAAAATGAGGTTTGATTTTATATGCTTCATTACACTGTCTCATAAATTTGGATAAATACCCTAGTACCTTGGCCAATTTGACACTAATTATATTATTTTCAAAAATGTTAAAAATTTCAAAAATTATTTCTTCCAAATCAAAAAATATTATGAAGGATAATAGTGAATATTTAAGAATATTCCATTTGTTGAAATGAAAATTTCAAAATTAATTAATTATTCAATGGACATGTGTTGAAATGGCCAAGGTACTATGGTATTTGGAAATGTAATGTGCTTCTATTCGTGTGAATATAAAAAATATCAGTTCACCAAATTCCCAAGCAACTTTATTAGTGGAACAATATGCTCTATTTATTATCATGAAATAATGCATGACCCATCAGAAATTGATGTGAAAGTAATAAAAATAAATAAATAATAGAATTTTCCAAAAACATCCAAACCTAGAATAAATTATTTTTATGTAAAAATACATAAAGTTTGTCTATCATACTTTGTAAATAGTTCCAACATTTCAAAGTTAGATAAATATTTAAACCCTTTTGATATTGTTTTAACATATTAAAGTTATCCTTAAAATAATCGTTACTTTGGGCTTGACTGACTCTAGTCCTTGTTGAACTCACTCATCCTCACGTTTGATCTATCCATAAAATTCATCAAAGTGATAATCACTTCTCAAAACTAAAGATGAACTCCTAAAAGTGATTGACATAATTTTTATTTAAAAAAAAATTAGATTGCAGCTTACCTAGGTTATGGTCACATAGAGACTATCTAGGTAAAGGGCAAATTAAATAAAGGCCTCCCTCCCTACCTATGGGCTACTTACATATTTTATCCATTTGGTACTTAACCATTCATGGGCTATCTACCTACCCATGGAACACTTACCTACCTATTATGTAGCTACTTACCTACTTAGTATGCACCTATTTTTGTAGGATAGGGAGAATGAAAAGCCTAGATGGGAGTTAGATTGGGCTTAGGTAGAGGCTTACATAAGGGCTATTTAAGGATTACCAATGGGTCTTTTCAGATTAGAGGATACTTTGGAGCTACTTCAGAGATTAAGTAAGACCCATTTAAAGAGTTATAAAACTGTTTCTCAAGTTAGGGATACTTAAAAATTATTTAATGGGGTTACTTAAGTAACTTAAGGGGCTATTTAAATTATGGACTATCTACGATAAGGACTATCAAAAACCTATGTAAGGGGTTACATAAGGGCCTATTTAAGCTGTTACATAAAAGCTACCTAGGGAATTTCATAAATTAGGGGATATTTAAAAGCTACTCGAATGTTTATTTAAGGAGTTACATAGGTCTACATAGGGGATATGAATTAGTTTTAAGTAACACCTATGTAGGCCTTATGTAACCTTTGTTTGCATTAATATGAACAAACTAAAAATTATTTGTTAAATAATCTCTAGGTATCCCTTCACCTAAAAAATCCCTACTTAGTTTCTTATGTAGGCTTTATCTAGTCCCTTAAGTAGGCTTTAGTTATCCCATAACCTAGGTAGGCCCCTAAATGTCTTTTTAGGTAGTCCTTAAGTAACCCTATAAGTAAGCCTTATGCAGCCTTTTATGTAGGCTTTTGATAATTCTTAGGCAAGCTTTATGTAGCTTTTTAAGTAGCCTTTAAATATCCAATCATCTAGCTAGGTCTTTAAGTGTTTCCTTAGATTCCCTACCTAGGTTCTAGGTAACCTCTTAAAGGTTTATTCATACTTGACAATAACACAATCAATAAACCTACAAATAATTAACGATGTTCAAATTTGGGCATATTTAATGACAATTAGATGACATGTCTATTGATGTGGCCACTTAACATTAACACTAATCTTTATAATTAGTAGAGTCATTAGGCTAATGAACTTGAATTAAAAATCTCTCAATTTTGTAGATTAAAAGTTTTAACATAGTTGTGAAATTATCATCCTATAATTCAATGTGGTAAATTGTCGTCAAGTGCTAAAACTTTATTGCCACATTTTAGAGAAACTTCCATCAATGTGAACATCTTTGTGAAACCTCCATTGTCATACACATCTCTATGAAACTTCCATTTTTGCATGCATTTTTGTGATACTTCCATTGTCACACACATTTTTGCAATACTTCCATTGTCACACCCATTGTTATGAACATGCACATCTTCACAAAACCTCCATTGTTATGAACATCTATGTAAGACTAGCTCCATCATTGTGAGCTTCATTATGAACATTTTTACACGTGTAGAAATGCTCACAAGAATGAGACAAACTTCACCTACAATAACATTTCAATGAAGATTGTTCCAATGTTGTTGAATCCTTTCAAGGAGAAAGAAATGTGAATGTTCCACTACATTTGAAGGACCTGTAAGCTCCTAAAGTGGAATTTCCAACTAACCAAGAGATAATAGTAAGAACACTTCCTTGCACCTTGTCCATTGATGCAAGAATTGCATGGAGATGATTTTGTTCCAGAGGAGACCAACCAAGAAGCCCAACAATTCAACCGAGGTACAAATTTGACATTCAATCCAATTGATAATGTGATCAACTTGATAAAATTTCACAATTGTTCGAACCAAGTCCATCACAATGCCTAACAATCATCAATCTTGGTGATTTGGATTTTACAACACATGTCAAAGGAAATAAACAACCAATAGTAGCTCCAAGGAACATAGGAAGGAAAAGGAAATAGTCATCAATTTTCAAGCTTGTCATTGAGGCCACATACAAGAACATCAAAGTTCTTATGGATGTGATGGACAACATCAATTCAATTTAGCTTGACATTGTCAAGGGTAAACAACTAAACTTCAAGGAACATTTACATTACTTGAAGGAAAGGGATATGAAGGTTCATAAAATGACCAAGAATACGGTAAGCATGCTATCGAACCTCAACATAGCAATGTGCCATGCATTCATCAAAGACCAAAATTTGTTGCCATTACCAATAAACCTATTTGATTATTTGTTTAATGAACAACCAAATTAACCAATTGTTGAATAGTCAAGACATAACTGAAAAGTGACAATGTAGATTTAAAATACAACAACAAATCCAATTTCAATAAAATAATTCATATAATAACAATAGTAGTTATGAGGGTACTTGTATAGGGAACATGTAGGCCCACTTCATGCATTAGTAGTAACATTTCAGTTCATACACATGAGGTTCTTTTTTTTATTTTAGTAATTCAATTCATACATTAGTAGAAGCTCAATTCCATGCATGTGAAGATCACAATTTCAATCTAACAACTCATACAACAACAACTCCATTGATGCAATTCTTAATTGTAGTCATACAACATTTGAGAATTGAACTTTGTGAAAGTTCAAAAAATGTTTCAATTCAATTGCATGTTCATTTTATAAGTGATTTACTATTTCCTAGATATGCTTCAAGGAAGAGTCTTTGGCTATGTCTTGAAATTCCACTACCTTTTAAAAGAAGTTATGGTTCCATAGTTTTTGTTTACTAATTTTCCACCTCCAATTGAAACATCAAGACATCCACATCAACATCCCTCCCATCAAGGATTAGATTGTGAACCATACAATGACAAATAACAATGTCAAGTATGAAGTTGACTAAGAGGTTGCTTTTCAACAATAGTTTCTTAAACTTTTTTTTCAAAATCCCAAATGCATTTTCAACAACACACATATTCCTAGAAAGGTGTATGTTGAAAAAAGTTTCCAAAATGGTATGGTTCACATTAACATTTTGTTTATGGGCGATCATGATCCAGGGTAGTAGAGGATAACCTTTATAACCTAGGATGTAAGGTTGAATTCTATCTTATGCTCCATATTTGGAGAGTTGGCCGTTGGTAAAGGTTAGATAGTTGTATAATCCTTAAGTCATTTGTGGATTTCAACATACCTACAAACACATTTTGGAAATGTTTTTCATGGTTGACAACAACTTGCAATTGCATATTGTGAACTTTTGACTTGTAGGAAAAATAATTGGTTGCACATGCACCTTTGGGTTTTTGAACATGAATTTGAATCTAGTCAATTACACCATAGACTAAAGGTAGACCACATATGTTTTTGAATACTACCATGACTTGAACTAGGTCTTCACCTTGTGGCCATTTTGTTTTTGACTTTTGGAAACAATGTTCACAACAAAGACAAATTTGTGTAATACCATGTTCATAGAAGATTTCCCAATCACAAACATTTCATTGCATTGTAAGTAATCTATTCCACAAGAGCATTTGTATAGGGAACATGCAACCCAAATTCCAACACGAATCACACATCTATATATTTTTTGTCTATTTTGATTAAAATAGTCAAAAAAATGTCATTGTCGATTAAAATTTCAACTATTTCAATTGATAATGACGTTTTTTCAAATATTTTAGTCAACAAAGACAAGTTGAAAAAGACATGTTTTTTTTACTATTTCCATTAAAGGTTTCAACTATTTTGTTAATTGCAAAACCACCTCTTTAGTCATTTTGAAATGTTTTACTCACCTTTTGTTTTCATACTTAGTGTCATTAAGAAGTGTGAATACCATGTCATATTTTGAGCTTTGACCTAATTGCCTTTTTTGTTACTCATCAATAGTTTGAAACTACATGAAATTTGATATTGATGTACAACAACATTTATCATGGTTTCAAACACCAATCTACAATCAAACTCCCAAAACATTTCCATGAAGTTAGTCATCATTTTGTCATCTTCTAAATTAAAACAAAACAATAACAAGAAAAATTGGAAACAATTGCATTGTGACTACGAAACATGAAAACAAGTTGTTGAACACCATGTGTAAAACAACACAAAAAAATGCAACAAAATTGAGAGTAGAAAGAAAGTTGCAAATTGAAATGGTGAGAGGAAAAGAATAAAAACCAAAGGAGTCAATGAAGGAATGAAAGGAGAGGAGAGGAAATATGAGAGAAGAAATGGAGATGGTGATATTAACTATCAACTAAACAACCTAAATGTAGTTTAGGTTTCAATGGTTGCTTTACCTACCTACTACTTAAAACGCAACCATGTGTGGACAACAATTGCCTAACTTTGATGAGCCTAGGTTTATTACTTTATAAGTACCTATGTTCTAAAAAGGGCTATAGCCATAACATTGCCTTAACTTTGGGCCTTTAATGTCATTCCCTTACCTATAGATCTGAATGGATTATAAGTAGTTCTTAGATATCCCATAACCTAAGTAAACCTTAGTGTTTCCCTAGATGATCATTAAGTAGGCTTTAAGAAGTTTTCTATGTAATCTTTGGATATCCCTTAACTTAAGAAATCTCTATCTAACCCTTTAGGTAGGCCTTGTGTAATCTCCTAAGTCCCCTTCAAGTATTTCATAACATAAGAAAGAGTCCAAGTGAACATTGATGTGGGCGAATCATAAGAAGCAAGAAAAAACTCAAATAATCTCAGGTGGGTGGAGGATTTGAGACTCCTCCTCTATGATTTTCTGGTGGCATAGTACCATCTTGCATTTTGATTGTCATCCTCAGTTTCAGGAAACCATGGTTTTGTTGTTTGTTTACTATCTTTCCAAATGTTATTGCCTTCCATTGTGAGATTAAAAACAATCCATGAAAAGTTTCTTCCAATCAAATGTTCATATAATTGAAGATCTAAATTGTATGAAATTTTATCATTAACAAATAATATTATATAAGTATTTGATTATATCCAATGAAAATTGCATGTATATTAACACGTTTAATAGACATAATACCAACATGATTTCCAAAATTAGCATTACTTTTTATCACTTCAATCAAAGCTACTCATGATTTGATGCCCACCATATTAATATTTTTCAAGTACAGTATCACATTGCTACAAATGTTAGTCTTCCAAAAAGACCTTATTGGTTGGAGATATCTTAAGGCTGTGACTGGCGTTGGGGTCAAGTACACAGTTAGGAACTGTTTATTCTGATTTTGGTTCGTGAAAATCACTCTGAAATTGGGTCTGATTTCCAGAACCCATCTTTTTTTGTTTTGAAGAACTGGACCCAGAACTGGATTCTAAGTTCCATTGTCGTGTGGAATCAGAACTAGAACTGTTCTAATGTATGCTTTGGAACTGGAACTGGAGGTTCCTAATAAAAGTTAAGAACAGCCCAACACTGGTTGTGACCAAAAGAAGCTTTGCAACGTACAAAACATGTAAATATGATATCTTTAGTATCCTAATTTTCCATATGCATGTGGCAACCAATCTCGTGTGCCCAAATGCCAACTTACTAAATACAACTTAGTGTTATTCTTTTGGTGAATTTTTTACCAAATGATGATTTTTTTCAAAATGGAAAAAAAGGTTTGCTTCTAAAGACTTTAAAAAGTTCTTGGAAAAATCATTTTCAAAATTTTGTGAATATCCTTCCTAGAAAAAAGGACAGATGTTATGCCGAATCCTTAAGAGTGGGAGTGATCTTAAGCATGTAAGATCTTACACCTACTAATAGATTTATAGGTGTGAGATCCCTTATGGGGTAAGCATAAAAACCATCCTCTCTTATGCCTCATAATCTATGTATGTTTAAGTTTATCATTATGTTCATCTTGTGCTTTACCATGGGTACAACTTGTGGGTGGAGGAAATCCCAAAATGTAGGGCCAGACTCGGCTATTGCCCCCTGCTAGGAGGACCCATGCTTTGGGAATGCCCACATTCTAGGGCATTACCCTACACATACTATAATGTCTACATTTAAAAATTTCAAATAATCATTTCAGTTTTGACATACAGTATGTGTATAGTGATGTGTACATCCTAGGGTACAGTCTGTGTACAATTAAAATTTTGAAATAATCATCTCAGTTTTTATGATCTACAACAGTCTAGTTACTAAAAGTCTAGCATGTTATTATGAGTATGAAATTATTCAGATCGTAGCTTGCAATAAATTTTCAAGATTTTTTCAACAGGTCTTCCACACTTTAACTTCACATTTTCACAAAATATCATTTCAAAAATTTTAGAGCATTGTTTAATGATGAAACTGATCTTGGGGTAAGGTATATCTTTTGGTAGCGCATCTTAGCAAAATCTTACAAATGTGATGTGCTCAACTTCCAGAGCAGTACCTCCTGTGCACATGTGACAGGATGCATTGACAAATTGGAACAGGTTGTTGGGAGTTGAGTGGGGGATAAAATCTGGAGAATTGTAAGCGGCTAAAAGAGTGTTTGGGAAATAGAGCAAAGTTGAGGCAGGGGGGGGCGAGGGCGAGTGTTTAGCATCTTCCCCAGCAAAGGATTTGGCTCTTGCCTCTACTTAAGAACCTTAGACTGTTCAATCCTAAATCCCTTCTCTGCTGTTGTAGAATTGACAGAGATGCCCCTACAAGGGTGTGAAAAATCTTGTACAATTTGTGAGTTTCAGGTCATCACGGCCCGGCTGGTTTGCACCTAGTGACCAGAGAACATGTGGGGCCAAACACACACATTCCAATGTCACTTTCTTTGTTGTTGTTTTTGTCAATTGTAAGAAGTTCTTCCTAAGCTATTTGAGCTTCCAGACGGTACCCTAAATAGTACCCTTTGGAGAAAAATCTTGAAATCCAAAGTTTGTTCCAAGGTTATACACTTGAGGTATTTCATTTTGTTAGTTTTTCCTTGTTTTCAATTGTGGGTGGTTTTTCTTGTTAATGATATTTTTGGGGAGCAGGGTGGCTTAACTTGTAGGGGAGGTTCTTGTATGAGTGTGTTCTCCTAAGGGAGGGGCACTCAAGGGTGTGAGCCTGAGGGTGTTCCTGAACCTCAGGAGAACACATGAACCTCCCCTTACTTAAACAACTCTCTTTATATTTCCTCACTTTTTTCTCATTTGGTAGAAAAGAAATATTTCCATGAGAATGTGGGAACATATAAAACTGGGGGAGCTCCTTTGGCATAACACTGTAGGGTTCTTTTGCTGGGGGAGATCCCTCAAATTATACATAGAAATAAAAAGGGAGTTGTTTACATTATCTTTGCCCTTTGGATCCCTCTTCTAGTTATCCTCTCTGGATTTTGATTGCAATGAAAAGCTTGTGATTTTGTTTCAAGCATACATCAATGAACTAGACATTACAAAACAAAATGCACTGAAATTGCATTCTTTGTTCATTGATAGAAACACAAAGGACAATTGGTTTAGTTGTTGCACACACCCAACCCTGAAAGGCAAATCGAACAAGATAACCAAGGCGTTTGACACTTCCAAGAATACTCATCACTTGCCAAGCATCAGTTTTATGATGTCATATATCATAGAAAGGGATAGCTTCAGCACAGGTCTGCCCAACGATTAATTAATTTTGAAGATTCCACTTCAAAAATAGAATATTTCAAAAGATTCTTCAATCTCCTTAAAAAACAAGTGTTCTTTAAGAAATAAAATTAAAAAAAAATCAGCATTTCCAAAAATAATATATCTGTGTGCTGAAGCTGTCAAGATACTATGGTAACTTACAATCAAACTCTCATAATCACTTCAATTTCCCATGCACATGTTAAGGACAAGCATGGTTAAGCAGTATTCTTGTCATCAAATCCTTTTAACACAATTGACATTTTGTTGCCCACACTCATTAGTTCTGCCGATAGTTCATAGATAGAATTTGACAATTGTCGAACATATTTTTGCTCCTTCTTGACATTTCCTACAAACTACAAAATGGGGGATATCAAAGAAGTAAAGGAGCATCACTGCTACCACCTAGTGTGTCAAAATGATTCATACTTGTTACAACATGCCAAAGGAGTTCATTGCTATACTAATAAACAACATTATAGTCCTATCACTCATAATGATAGACATCAGCTATGTTTGAAGCAGCCAAGCCAATGCTACATTTGACAAATAAAAGCCCCTTAGGATGAAAAGCAACATTAATAAGATGGATGACCAGCTATGAAGCTTCAATGTGGCTAATATTTACTGAGGCCTCTTAATGAAAAAAAACAGACACTGCTGACAAAAGAAAGAAACTCTCAAATAAGTTCAACTATAGGACTATGTTTTTTTGTTTTTGTTTTTGAAAAAGGCTGATGACTCCTACCCTTCATATCAATCAAATCACCTTCAGCACTCATTGTCAATAAACACAAGCCTTGAATTGATTAGATAGGCTCTTCAATAGCCATGAATCCCTTTAATGGGTAATGTGTAAAGTCCAGGAACAACTAATGACCAATGTTGCATAACCCTTGCCTTGTGAAAAGAGGCTTTCAGTCATGTTAGTGTCATACATATAATTGAACCAAAACATTTATTGAATTGAATCTTATCTTGAGTTATAAATTTCCATAGCTCCCCACGCATGGTCCTTCAATTCATCTTGTCCCAAGACAAGCCAAATTCCAATGATTGGCCAATTGCTATCCAAGCCACACCCCATTGCATTTATTTAAAGGCTTTGATAAAGAAGGTTATAGATGTTGATTAAGATGTGTGTGGATGGGATTATGTTACCCTGCCATCTACCAATGCACCGTCCATTGGAAACCTTTTATGACTCAGTTCTGGTTCAGTTGTGAATGAACAAACTGATAAGTTCGCCACTTGCCCCCTGAACACTCCTGCTCCCCTGTCCCCTACCTGGGCGATTGGGTATCATAGGCAAGGAAGTAGGGATTATAAGTGACTACCAACTGGCCATCATCAACAATAAGATTTAGCCAAATCTGGCTATAAATCAGATCTGAAAGTAAATCAAATTCAAGAATCCTTTTATATTTTTGACTACTTGCTGGAACCTGTTGTAAAAATCTGGTGAATGAGGGTCACTTTTTTTTGACAAAAATCTTTTGAATGTGTCAATATATACATACATGCAGATACATACATATCACGCAAACATCCACACACACACACACACACACACAATCAGAATATCTTTCTAATACTCCAGCTAACCTTTTATGCAACGGGTTTAGAAAATTCTGATGATGGAGCGTGGGAAATTCACCACCCTCTGCCCTCGTTGGTGTGGGTATTTCTTAAAAAATACACTGGCCAAGTTCTAGAGACCAATAATTTGAAGACTGGGCTCTTGGGAACGAAATTTTAGCCTGGATCTAACCATTTCAATGCAGGACCAAGGAAATTGCAGGGTTTCTTTTTGGTTGAAAAATTGCTAATTACAAGGAACCAGGTTCAGGGTGCATCAACCCTAAATTGGAGATGCTACTTGTCGCTATAGTACAGTTCGTACTCCTTGTACTAATATCCTCTGCGTTTGCTGTGTACTCTCTGACACCTCATTGAAAATTCTTCCGAACCTACTCGTTCTGAGAAAGTAGAACTTGTTGGAGTTTATTGTAAACAGATTTGAGTAAACTAGCAAATACACTGGTACCATGGTAAAAATTGAAAACCCTAAAATATCTGAAAATGAACTTGGGAGGCACCACATCTAATTAATAGGAGAGGTGACTAGGAGAGGTTTACAACTTACTATATTACTAAAAAAAATGGGTTGCTTATTCCATGCTTCTCTTAAATTAGTGAGTGGGTGCACCCACAGTAGTTTTTAAAAAACATATAAATAATTATCTTAGAAGGAGCCATTTGATTGCCCCATCACCAATATTTTTGGAACATGGGGAACTCCCCAACATAGAAGCCTAAATACACTTCCCTCTGCCAAAATAAATTCCCTCTGCCAAAATAAAAACATGTTTGTAGTGCTCTCCTTCCCAGTCGCCAGCCCCCACCAGTCTCCACCCTGCGCGGCTGCAGCGGTCTTTACAATTTATATACATGCAGGTTGAACCGTGGCCAAACAATATGGGATTAAAAATGAGGTCTTATTGGGAATCTCTTAGGGAATGCATTGAGAACTTGAGGAACATTTTGGGAACCTGTTGGGGACAAATTGGGAACATACATCAAACAAAAAACTCCTGCCCCCCTCCCCCTGCAAAACCTGAAAGCAAAAAAACTAAACTGCCCAAAGCCTTCTCATTGGCTACATGAAATTTCTATTTCCAAAACAGTTTGCGCTATTTTCAACCTGGACTAACACCCCATTATAAACTGGGGGTACTTATTCAAGTTTCAATTCATTAGATGGGGGGTGCTACCCATGTCCTTTTTTCTTTTTTTTGGGTTGCAATGGGCCATTTTGATTGGCCTGTCACAAAAAAAACTATACTTTGGAGGCTCCCCAATTAGAAATTTCTATTGGAGGATGGAGTGCCTTCCCCTTGGATGAGAAAGAGAAGAACTTTGGGCAAAGTATATGGGATAAAAGTGTGAGAACATATTGGGGAACATGTTGGGAACTTGGGAAACCCCTTGGAAACAGAAAAAAACTAAAAGTATTCCTCTCCCCCCAACCCAAAACAAAAATAAATTGGGCTCTCCTCTCTCTATGTTGAGCCTGTTTGTCATAGTTTTTCAAGTGGCTACTGGAAAGCATGAGGAGCGGGTGTCCAAATTAGTCCAAATATTAACATTTCACTCAAGAAAAATAATCTCAGGGTTCAAAGTAACACATGGTGAACATACCTCAAAATGGTGGTACCTTTACATTTTTGAATGAGGCCTCTTAGGGGCACATTCATTTGCATGTCTGGCAATTTGTAGGTTGTGGAGGAAATGGACATCAAGAATGATCAAGCCCAACTGTCCCAAGCAAGGTGCAATCAGGTTTGTGTATGTAGGCAAACAGACTAATGATGTAGGTAGCTAGTGGGTTAGCTTGTTGGTTAGTTTGTAGGTGGTGGTGCCATTCCAAAATTATTTGATGATGATATTGTAGACAGTAGGATTTTTTGAAATGCCATATTTTGTTACCACTCTTGCAGTAGCTTTACTGAGCACAAGGATCACCATTGTCTCCAGTTGTGGAGTCTCTTGATGCATTACAACATCAAAAAATCCATCCCCACTAATCCCTTCTCCAAAAGATGTCAGATTTGAACACAGAGACCCTCATTTAGTCAAGGAGTGGCATATTTGTAATATTTAGAATTAATTTAAATGAATTTTGTGATTTTTACCACAGTACCAACATGAGTGCTAGTTCTCAGATAGCTCAAAAGGGAGGATAAGTGAGTACAATAAGAACCAGAGTCAGGCCCAAGCAAAGATTGTTTTAAGGATAGCTTTAATATTTTGAACCAAGAACAATTGTTAAGTAGTGTGAAACTCAGTTTTGGACTATACATGTGCCTGGAATACACTGCCCTCCAAGAGCGCCAGTAAAAGGAATGAACTGTTGTTCTTGGCTAGCCATCACAATTAGTCCAGATTTTATAGTCTCTAAGTTTATAGTGTTCAGTTTTTCATGTTCATGAGGGGGAATTATCTGGATAGAGGAATACAACCCCCCATTTGGGCCAATTCATAGAGGCCCAAATGAGGGCTGTGAGTGGAGACACCAACACATGGTGAACATAGATTGTACCTCAAAATTGGAGTCAAGTATTGTGAGACGCTAAATGGCCCCCAAAGTAAACAAAGAATGAACAAAAGTGGTCATTGGTTAAAAATCTCAGGAAAAAGGAAACATTTCACTGCTCTAATTACTTTGTCATCGGGCAGTTCTAATCGTGTGCACAGAGAGCAAGGCTTTTTTACATGCTGCTAAAGTGGGCCCACTTGCTAACCAAGAGGGCTATATACAGTTACAAGACACAGCTCTCTTGTGCAGATGCTTGTCTCAAAATCAATGAACTTCAGCAGAAAAAGCGCAGGCAACCAGGCATATATGGTGACAGTAATATCCCAGTACCTTGGCAGCTTTGACACTAATTATATTATTTGTAAAATGTTGAAATTTTCGAAAATTATTTTTTGCTCCCTTAGAATCCAAAATTTATGAGGGAAAATAAAGACTCTTTTGAAAGATTCAGAATATTCTATTTTCCAACATGAAATCTTCAAAATTAATTTGTTATTCGACAAACATGTGTTGAATCTGGCCCTGTGCTATGAAAGTCATCCCAGAGGAAAACTCTGAGGATCAGGCTTTCTGGGCACTAGATCTCTGTGCTATATCTTTCTCTGAGCACCTGATGGTCCCTGAACAAAAACAGTTTGGGTGCTTCAAAAAGCTTTGTTTTCTGGCCTATTGCTTCAGAAACACAATCTGCACATACAGGTACTGGGTATCTTATATAAAAAGCTGAGCACGTATACCATCACTAGACACAGGCAATAGCATCACCACACAAAAGGAAAGAGCATCACACTAACTGTAAACACAAGTGCTGGTGTACCTGCAAATATGGCATTCCCAAATTCCCCGCTGGTGATACCCATTTGTAGCATGATGCAAAAAGTATTGCACAGTTTACATGCAGATGCTTTGTTTCTGGATTTGTCTTAAATCTTGCAGCAATTTGCTTTTTAGTTTTTTTGGGAGCCTTTATTACTCCAAAACTTCTCTGGAAAACTAATTGCCTGCACAGACTTCCAGAGATCCCCATGGCTTGAAAGGAGAGTTTATTGCTGATATATCTGACTTTCCGATACTTTGGGGACCAGTGTTTTTTCTTAAAGATGTTTCGTTTTTAGCCAAAGTGGTGATCATCCCTGGGAAGATTTAGCCAAATCTGGATATAAACCATATATGAAGAGCAAAACTTTAATCATCTTTTTATAGTTTTGGCTATACACTTGGGCAATTGTTGCCTAACTTTATAAATTTTTTAAAGCACTAAAATTCATTGGAAGTGCTGGATTTGACTCATTCTAACTTCATGGTAAGAGATAGTTAAGATGTAGTTCTTTGTTGTGATTTGATTGCATCGGTAATGCATCATTGTTCTTTCTTGCAAGCACTCAAAGTTTTATCGTGGCTTTGGGCAAGAGCTGCCTCCTTTGGATTGGTGCATTCTGAATGCTTGATCTTCTTCATATGTTTATTGTTCTTTTCACTATGATCTTAAAAGTGAATGATGCATTTTCAGTATCTCTTAATATGTGCATAGATCCATGAAGAAATATGTTCAAGGCTCTTTTCATAATGAAGATTACCTCCCAAAGGCTTAGGCTTATAGGGGTTAACGTTTGGTTTCACGTTGGCAACCCATTGTATAAGAAATAAGTCCAATATAAAGGTAAGAAAATAGGTGACTACTAGGTAAGTGGATGGTTTATACTTAGGCATGAGCTGTCCTTACTACCTACCTACTAACAACCTGCTTAGTAGGTACACAGTAACTGGACCCCAACAGAAAACCCTACCTACTTAGCTAACCATGGTGGTTAGCTACAAAACTGTTTTCTGATACTTACCATCCATCCTTCATGGTGGGAACAAATGAAATCTATATAGTTTGGTGGTCTCTCCTATACAGGCATAGCCCATAAATGCATATGTTTGCAAGTGGTTGGTTATACATTCCTGGAAGTTACAATAACTTAGTACCCATTTTGGTCCTGACTCCTTATGGAGCCGTTGTCTACATAATACATATGAATAAAATATACTTGGAAAACCCTGGAAAAAGCACCTGTATCAAGTTATATGTAGCACAATAAAGAATGGCACAAATTTTTGTACAAACTCTCCTTCATGTCAATGAAATCAATTTGGAAAGGTTAGAGTACTAAACAAAAATGAATGGCAATAAATTTTGTTTATAAGTTGCATCTAATGAGTTGGTTATTGCTAGATTATTGGAGAAGTATTTTTCATTTTTCGAGAAAGACTTTGATTGGGATGAATAGATTGGGATATGATTTGACTAAAACTTCTCAACTTAATAGAGAGGGTAGATTTAAAACCAATCTATTTAAGTGAAGTGATGGGCCATGCCATGACCCATGTGAGAAATAATGAGATAAAAATATTTAACTGCATTAGCTAAATCAATCACAAGACTTTGAAGTGGAAGGGTTTTCTCATTTTTCGAGAAAGACTTTGATTGGAATGAATGGATACGGATATGATTTGACTAAAACTTCTGAAACCCAATAGATAATGGGTAGTTTTAAAACCATTATATTTAAGGTCAAGCAAATTATGTGAGAATAAGGAGATAAAATTGATTTAAGAGCATTAGCCAAATCAATCACAAGACTTTGAAGTTTGAGGTTTGGAATGAATATGTTTGTTCAAATCACACTCTTCTTGTTCATGGAACAAAATGCACTTGGATTAAGTGATACCAGTTTTCAGGACCATCCCATCCCCATCAAGGATCAAACCAGCAGAAAGTAACTTTGAACTTGAAATTTGGTACTCACTCAATCTGGGTGTTGGTGTGACTTCATTAATGCCAATAGTATTGGCCCCCAAAAAAGAGGTTTGAAGGCCATGGCAAACAATAACTGTATTACATCATGATTGATGGCTATAAGGCAACAGGAGATTTCATTGGTGTGGAAGATGGTATTTAAAAGTGAGTAAAACTATTTTGAAATCAAGGTACTACTTGGCCTCATAGTGCACATTGCTCAATGTTCAATACACAGTACATATATGTCCATTTGGAATGCATTACAAACATATAAATATAATGTGGAGCCTGGCTAGGTGACTGAACACTTAGTGTATTCTTGAACATTAATTTGTTGCTTTTGAGCTCAAAGAGGTATTGTAGACTTCCACTTGACACATCCATAATCTTGAACATTGTTTAAGAAGGACAAGAAATGAGGAAAACACAAGTTGTTTTTTTGATGATAAGTCAATGTTTGATGATGGGGATGTTTACCTTACTACAATGCAATGTTAGAGAAGGATTCACTTTGTGCTTGAGTTATTTAGCCTATCATAGGTTATAATATATAGGATCAATTTTCCTATTCTTTCATTCAAAGTCTTCCTCATGCATTTGTTGGGAAAATATCTAGTGTTGGTCCAATATCAAGTATCAACTTTTGAACTTATTGGCCTGGTCTCGCTTTAGGGTCTTTTGTAATATTTTCATACCAGCTTGGTCTCAGCCCCCAATCCTTCTAAGACTTGGTCTAGACTCCTAGTGTTGGGTCCAAGACTGATTTTGGCCTCCTATGAAGAAGGCATAAGCCTGGTATTGGTGTAGGGCAGGTATATACCAGGTATTACCTCAGGTCCTTAGCAGTTTTGTGCAGGTACCCACTTTGACCACCAGGTGTTCCAGTCTCGTGTCCTAAGAACCAAATTTGAACCAGGACTGATTTTCAGAACCAGAATTAGAATCTATATATATAATATCGAACAGGAACTAAAATTGGAATCAAGACATTTTTAAAGAAAATTAGAGGGACTGAAATCAGCAATTAACTGCCCGTTCCAGTCTCAATCAGTAAGAATGGGATTCAAACCTGACTTATTATCAGAACTGGAACTGGAACCAAGTCAATTCCAATTTATTTTTCAGAACTGGGGTTGGAGGTTCTTTGTATCAAACCTGACTGATTATCAGAACTGGAACTGGAACCAAGTCAATTCCAATTTATTTTTTCGAACTGGAATTGGAGGTTCTTTGTAAATGGACAAAAAATCCCCAACACTGGTCCCTCTACCAAGTTGGTACTGTGGCAATACCAGCTTGGTAGGGTCCTTGATACCAGGCGTATTGTATGTACCAGTCCAACATCCAACATTGTCTGAAACCTAGGTCAATCACTTTACAGTCTGGAATAGCCTAGGAATCATGGTCCACAAAACTCGCAAGCAACAGATAGTAGCCTAGGCCTTGGCAAAGAATTCATCAAATTTCTTTTGAGAATTGATTATATCCAGCCTTTCTTCTTACCAGCAAAATTTTGCCAAAAAGTGAAAATAAAAATAAAAATAAAAATCATTTTCAGAAATGAAGTGATTTTGGAGGGTTTCAATCAGTGTTGTGCGGGTATACAGGGGTAGACCAGGGTATCAACTCTGGTACGATCCCTGGTATTAAAAACCATGCCAATCTGATATAAGGTCTTGCCAATACCCAGGCTCATAACATACTTACTGGTCTTTACACATGCTATACCCTTGCCCATAACAGACCAGATTGGTCTTTCATCTATAATATTATGATTCATACTTAGGATTTAGGGTTTTTTTGGAGTGTTTCATCAAGGTCTTGATATTGTGTTTCATACTAGGAGCTTCAATCTATATGCACACTTGGGTCTTGGGTATGGCACTTTAGGTTTAGATGATGAATAATGAGAAAGGGGTGAAGGATGCAAAGTGTTGTACCCTAGTAATGAGGAGGGAGATTGGAGCTTCAAACTGAAGACCTTTTGGGAGGTGTTTTTCACAATGATAACATCAGATGGTGCTCAGGAAAATGAATAAGTTCTTCTAAAAAATTGAATGAACTGAGAGGGGTTGTGCACTCTTGAAAAGAGTCTATGTTGTTTTTGCAAAAAATCAATTGTGATCTTTGCTTTCTAAAATTACTTGCTCAGTTTGTGAGCTGCTGCCATGACACCAACTATCTTCATTAGCTTCACATCGTGGGTGGGTGTGTACTACATGAGCGGGTTTAGGACCGAAACTATGTATGATTACTACATAATTATGAAATCTATGTTTTTGGTTGTAAAAAATATCCTCCCAACCTACTATTGGTTATGCGAACCTCACCATTCTCCTTCCATGAACTACACATAAACAACACCAAAACTATTCAAAAACAAAAAAGCTTTTCCAAAATCAAAACTTCCATTTTCACAACTTTGTATTCCTATCATAACTTTGTACAAAATGAAGGTGTTTCTCAAGGTCACAAACACCTCCTTATATACTAATCAAATGGAAACTACTCAAGAAACTTCCCAAAACCTATCCACCACATGGTTCCCCAAATAATCAAAAGAAAACAAAATCACATGGTTCCCCATGTGATTCCACAATTAATCACAAGAAAACAACATCACATGGTT
>Ga0116231_10003446_pt1 | contig 32865 bp, 21 predicted proteins | sample S1TSphgellanicum_2_FD_89695 | JGI IMG/M metagenome (GOLD analysis project Ga0116231, IMG submission 89695) | Host-associated microbial communities from peat moss isolated from Minnesota, USA - S1T2_Fd - Sphagnum magellanicum MG | ecosystem: Host-associated > Plants > Peat moss > Unclassified... | reverse complement strand
GTTGCACTCAAGAGAGAGGGGGAAAAAAAAACCCCCAAAAAAAAAAAAAAAAAAACATTATATTCGATATTATGTTATCTCTAGAAGGAGGAGCTACCCAAGACTTTGGGCACCCAATTTTTAGGCCACGAATCTTGCGTCACAATTTTTTGACCAAGCAAGCTTTTGGTTCAATTTTCAACCATTGAATGCAATGAAACCCGGAGCTTTTTTAGGGTTGAAGATTCTTAAGTGAAATGGGAAGAAGCAATTTAGGCTTTAAGATTGAAGATGTGGAACATTTGGGGGGGCGGGGATTGAAGTCTCTCAAAGTGTTCCCATGGGTTTTGGTGGCTTCTCTCTCATTGAGAACACATTGAAGACTTCAAGAATAATGAATGAATGAATGAAAAACCCTAAACCATTCTCATCAAAACCATTGAGAAACACTTTGGAGACTTCATTCAAGAATAATGAATGAATGAATGAAAAACCCTAAACCATTCTCATCAAAACCATTGAGAAACACTTTGGAGACTTCATTCAAGAATAATGAATGAATGAATGAATGAATGAATGAATGAAAGAGCCTCCTATTTCAATTCCCACCCAAGATCACAACTACATTTGTTTAGGGATATGCTAAAAACAACATATCCATTATTATTATTATTATGAAGGACCCTCGCACTTCCTTCTTCCACATTTTCCTTTGCTCATCATTGTGCTTCTTTAACACTTTCTTCTTCTTGTTTTTTTTTCTAATAAGAGGCTTTCTCTAAAGTCTAAACTCTTTGAAAGTCAGGCTTTCCATCCTCCTATTTTAAAAATATCATGTTATGAGTATATATAGTTTCATAGAAGTCATGGCCTCCAAAACTGCACATGGACTTTAACACTACGTATATAGTTAGTTAGTTGCCCTATTTGACTTGGTGTTGTTGAATACACTCACAAATGTTGCATATAAGAATAGATATGTATTAGCTAATGGCCAAGGGAGGACTAGAGGGATGACCCATCGGCAAGGGCCTTTGAGGAGCCAAGTGAGACCCAATGGTCATTTGTTTGATATAATCAAATTGCGAGGAACTGCATCACTAATGTTGCAACATGTCATTTGACAAGAGCTCCCCAGTTATATCATGTATCTTGTTGCCTTCTGACATTTTCATGCCTTGCTAATTCTTTTTAGCACATTCGTAGTCGGTGGTGGATGGCTGAACCTCATAACACACACTCTTCTTTGTCCCATAAGAGTCATATCATAGTCATGGCCCTTGACAACTCAGACTAACCTGCATGCTTGTGCTTGTTACCTAGTCCATAATTGTGACTTTTGGAGATAATTTTGGCATTTTTGTGAGATCACTAAAAACTATATTTGTAGACTATTTGTTGATCATATTAGTTTAGTTCATGGATGGATGCCCCCAAGGCTTTTTTCTTTTCTTTTGTTTTTGGGAAGGAGCCACATTGATTGGCCCATCACCCAAAAAAAATTTAGAACAATGAGCCGTCCCCAATAGAAGCATACCTTTCATGGATGGGTTTCAAAAGGTCCCCCAAAAAAGAGGTTCTAGGCATACAATGAAATAAGCTTGTAGGTTATTAATTATTATTTGACAAAACAAGGTCCTTTTGAGCAAAGGAAGACAAATGGATCCAAACATGGAGTTTTTTTTAAAAATTGCACCAAAAGCACTTTGCAAAAAAGAGCTTTGTCCACATGGAAAAATGCTAGGTTTGATGGCAAGAAAAACCATGGCCATTGAAAATGGGCCAAAAACACCTTAAGTAACAAGGAAAGCTGACACATGATAAAGTAAATTAAATGGTGGTGGGTTGCAATTGGAGAGATCATGATCAATCATAGCTGAAAAAAATATATAGTGTAAGATCCTAGGACCCATGTTTTGTCATAATGTTGAGAGTTGGGACCCAAAGTTGATGCATGGATGGATGGATGGATGGATGGTTTCTTCTTTCTTGCCTTATGGTCCTTTACTTACTTTCCTTATGGTCTTTTTACTTTCCTTTATGTAAGATAGAAGGAAAGAGAATACAACAACCCCCAAACAAAGCCCCCCTCCCCCCAAAGGTCTTCAATGTTTCTTTTTCTATATTTGGAATTGGGTTCCTTTTTCCTTTCTCAAACCTTTGTACATTTTTTGAATCAGCGGTGTGTTCATAAATAAACAAAGGGGTGTGTCACACTATGGCCCTTGCCGTTTACATTAAAAAGTTATCTAAAGGCAAAAGAAGAATTATGAAAACTCAAATAATTCACCATGCAAAAATATAATCTTCAAAAAATCCTCTAAAAGAAACCAAAATTCTTCCAAGATATTGTAACTCTATAACTTATCTCAAGTATAAACACAAAGCCAAAATATCATCTTTCAAAAACCCTTGTATAAAAATAGACCTATTAATATTACCTAGGGGCCAAAAAAATCCATTAAGCTACTATATACTCTATAATGAATCTAAACACAATATCCTTCTTGCCTTGGTAGTAGGCAAGGCCAATAAAGTTTTACAGGGTTTTGATGCATTAGGTTTCAATAGAAGGTGTTTGTGTCCCACAAGAGCAAGAAATTCAGTTGGGACACATGGTGGAGAGCTTAAAGATGATATATGACGACTTAATAGATAGCCAAATATCATGGCATGATGTGTTATGTGTGGGGTAACGCCCCCACACACACGCACGCATGCACTCATGATGATGCATTACATCATATAACACGCCCTCCATTCTCTATTACACATACATACGAGATGAATGGATAACCGGGCGGATGGATGAAATGATGCTTCACGAAGTCCTTTACTATATGTAATATATGTAGAAAAGATATCTTGGATCCAATGTGCTTTAGAGCTCTTTTGTATGTATATAGTTCATATGAGAACATAATAATCTAATCAAAATTGTCACGATAGTGTGTAGCAATGCGGAGCCCAAGTTTATTATTGTTAGTTTTTGTTTTTGTTTTTTTTTTTTTTTGGGGCTACATAAGTCTTTACATACAAATGTTCAAAGGGAAGTTTGTTTTGTGACTTTTTGTATAATTCATGTCACATTGGTTTTCCGGTGTTCAAGCAAGCAAGCAAGCAAACATGTCTTTCACCAATAATTTGCGATATATTCTTAGGCATCTACCTCAATCAGCTGAAGCAGAAGAAATAGAGGAGGCTCCAACCCATATATTATTATGTACGTGTTCTAGAATCAATGTTCAACACGAGCTCCTAAAATAGGTAGTTTTTTGTCATCTAGACTATCAAGTCTCTCTCTTCCTTAGGTTGAATACTTCATGGTTTGCTCTCAAATATCAATGACCCATATGCGCCTTTTAGCTGGAACATGATTGTTGGTTGAATTCTAGAACCTTCTACAACACTTATTGGATGAGAGTGAACCGAGGGGCACCATCCATCCTCTGAATGCCTGTTATGACGACTCACTCGGTTGTGGATGAGCCTCAATTGAGTTACCATCAGGTTTCACTTCGGTAACCCCTTCTATACAACGTAGAGTCCTATAGATAGATAAGATATTAGGTGAGTACTAAGTAAGTAGATGGTTTATAGTTTATACATTGTGTTTTAAAGGCTACTTTTATTACCTACCCACTAACAACTCACTTGTAAGTTGTTACTAGGTAGTAATAATTTAAAAAAAGCAAACAGAACTAACCACCGTGGTTAACTAGCGAATTGGGTTGCCAAAACATCAAGACGAGGGTTGCATCCAAACAAAATTATGAAATGTGAAACCATCCCAAACTTTATCAAAGGAAAAGCACCCATCCCACAAGGGGGAAACAAAGGAAGGAACGAGAAGAGAGGATGAATGTCCAACCACAAACATTTCATTTGATGTGTGTACGTGGGGTAAATAAGTTAACCAATTCACTCGTACTTGGGGGATGTGATAGCCGTGGACATCAAGTCATTTGTTTCCTTCCATAGCTGGCTAAGTTATTAAAAGAATTGGCTATGAAAGTATGGTGGTGGATGGATCAAGGGTTGTTGTTGTTCTATTATACATTGTAGCAAGCTGGAAATAGTTACAGTTTTGTCACCAGAGTGTGTATGTGTGTGTATGTGTGGAAGACATGTGTGTAAGTAAGTAGACAAAAATAGCTTGGGATTTGTGTGAATCACTTCTGCAATAGCTAGACTTGCTGTCTCCTTTTGAATGCACATATTTTGAGATTGTTTTTTGGTCTAATGTACTAGTATAGTTCAAAGTCTAGTGTATACTTACATCATCATTGCCTTTGTCTTTTGCCGAAATCTTTAGGAGTGTTGCTCTGTATGTGATGCTGCAAAAAATATTTCTTACATCCAAGTTTAGTTATTTACTCTTTTTCTTCCAACCCGCCCGGGGCCCCACTGGGTATTGCAAATAGGTGGCAGACTATTAACAGCAACCCACCTGGATCAATCAAACTATCTAACCAATCAGGAGCAGGTGTTTTTTAAGCTGGAAAAATGCCAGGCCAAAACCATTTTGCTGAGCCAAACCAGCACATTTTGACTTTTCTTCATCCAATTTTCATTTGCAAAGTAGCATACTATTTTGCTGAGCCAAACCAGCATGTTTTGACTTTTTTTCATCCAATTTTCATTTGCAAAGTCGCATACTGGTAGAGTGTAACAAGAATTCAATCAACAATTCAATGACAACAAGACCACAAAGATTAAGTGCGGGTTTCAAACGTTTTCTTTCATCCAGGCAGAAGAACACAGATATTATTGGAATTCTCAGAATTGACATTCTTGAACAGATTGTGGTTGTTGGGTTGTCTCTAATTATTTTTTTCCAACCCGCCCCGGGCCCCACTAGGTACTGCAAATAGGTGGAAGACTATTAATAGCAACCCACCTGGATCAATCAAACTATCTAACCAATCAGGAGCAGGTGTTTTTAGGCTGGAAAAATTCTAGGCCAAAACCATTTTGCTGAGCCAAACCAACATGTTTTGACTTTTCTTCATCCAATTTTCATTTGCAAAGTCGCATACTGAGAGCACACCGGTAGAGTGTAACAAGAATTCAATCAACAATTCAATGACACCAAGACCACAAATATGAAGTGCGGGTTTCAAACGTTTTCTTTCGTCCAAGCAGAAGAACACAGCTTTATTATTGGAGTTCTCGGAATTGACATTCTTGAACAGATTGTGGTTGTTGGGTTGTCTCTAATTCTACCAAAAACAAGGCATCACAAACAAGCTTGCCCTACCAATAAATAAGATGTTGTACATCTACCTACCTACCATGTCCACACTCTGAACACCAAAAAAATCCATTCCAATCTAAACAGTCTAAACACTTTCAGCAAAGAAACCAGTTCACCTAATGTGAAATGGGTTCTAATAAGGCCATTCAGATAATTTCCTATTTTTCTTTTGTGGGGAGAAGTCCGGGCCAACTTGCCTTCACGAATGAGGCATAGCCAAATAAGTCTTCCCGGATGGTTAGCATGTTCCCTAGAATACCATAACAAGTAACGACCATGGCAGAGAATTCCTTTGTTATTAAGTGAACAAAGTTGCCTATAACAATGTAATACAACTTCCGTTGAGAATTCCTTTGTTATTTGGGGGGTGGGGGGGACCTTCCCGAGCATAATTTCCTACACCAGATTGGCTTCAGGAGGTTTCTTGTAATCTTCCTCGGAACAGGGCGGGACCAACATTAAACCGATTCCGCCCTTTTCCAAGGGAGATTATACCAAACCAGGTGAGGCACAGGTTTAGGGTTTTTTTTTAGGGTTTAGGGTTTTTTAGGGTTGTAAAGATTTTGCTGAATTTTTCTTTTTCTTTCCACAAAGCTTTCATGATCAAAAAAATTTTTTTTTTTCCCCCTTTAAAAAAAAAGAGGAGATATTTTCAACAAAGTTCAAGGGTTAAGTACATCTTTTGTTGGAATTCTAAAGGAGTTTTTTTTTTTTTTTTTGAAAATAAAAATTTCCACCAAAATTACCAATAGTTTGAAGATAGGTAAGCTTTGGAAAGTCATGCTAGTTAGTCTTTTGGAAAGACTTCTTTGCTTTAAAGGTTCCTTTGCAATTGGGGTTTTGGGTCCTCTTTTCTTCTAGTCCCATTTCCTTCAAAGTCAATTGCTTTCTTTCTTATCCTGGATGGCAAGGGAGGGCTCAACTCCATTGCCCTTTCCTTTGATTCCCTTACTATTCAATTTCTTAATGGTCATCCATGGCCCATTCACTAGCATCAAAAGTAAAGGGTCTAAAAGCATAATCGAGAACAAAGCAATTGTCAATTGAAGTAAAGCTCTAGAAGCATGATCGAGAACAAAGCGATTGTCAATTTTGCCTCTCAATGATGCAAGAGAGAACTTGAATAAGCATCCTTGATAAGCACTAGATAGATGCAACAAATTAAATGTACCATTAACCTCAATGCCATTACAAGACAAGGTGCCCAACAACAAAACTTCTTTCTAGTTAAAAATTAGTTTTTCAATAGAAACATATGTGGTGCATTGGTTTAAGATTATACTTGTGTATGAGTTGGAGGGACTAATGGTTCAACATGGTATGACCATCTTTATCACACATTCATTTTCCCAATTGTCATCACCAAAAGAAATATGGTGCCATGCTTGAAACATGCATGTGTTATGTAAAACATCTTCTTGTCCTTAACTTAGGTTAGGTTTTAAGTCTCTATCACAATAAACAATGAAATGAGAATGCATGTATTACAATAGGGGTTCCAAGGCACATTCCAATACTTACATATGGGGTACATCCACAAATTATCAAATGAAGTACTAAGGGATAGTTCATTTTTTTAAAACATTTTAATCACAAATGGAAAATTGACGAAGGAAGTGCAATATCTTCATTTTTACTATTCTAACCAAAAATGACAAAATGGTTAAGGAAATGCAATATCATTATTTTTTTGCAAATTATAATTGAAAATGATAAATGGAATACAATCAATATTTTCATTTAAAAAAAAATTTAATCCAACATGGCAAAGGTGTTTATAATACCTTCTACAAACCCTAATTTATCATGGTAACTTGTTCGCAATATCTTCATTTTTTTTGCAAACTTTAACATAACATGGCAAACATGTTTGCAATATCATCATTTGTTACATAAACATGTAATATTTGGTGAGAAAATGAATGCATTACCTTCATTTGATATGCAAATAAACTTTTTTTCTATATGTGAGAATGAATTTATTGTACATTTAGATTGAAAAAAGTTTGAATTCACACCAAAAAAGGAAGGGAAGTGTATATATTTGTGGAATGTTACAAAAATGCATGGGAATCCATTAAAACTAATCATCAAGTACAAAAATTGATGTACATGCTACTATTATTCAAAAATAGAACCTTTTTTATAACTATATTAGATTAGAAATTATTATTTCCAAGAATGGAACTTCAATTGATTAAGATTATTGTACAAGGACTTATTTTGTGAAATGGATTTTACTAATAATACTGGTAGTTACTCATTAGCTATGAAAATGAACAACATCACAACTTTCAACATTGATTTTTTATGTTTGTAAGTTTTTTTTTAGGGTTTTCAAATTTCATCTACACTCAACTTGGGTAAAACAAAAGGTTGCCCTTAAGTTAACTTTTAAATGTCATAGTGGACCAATATGGTTTAATACCCCCCTATTATTTCTTCCTACACTCCTCTTAACCCAATTTTGACACACCCATGTTGTATGAAACACATCATTCCTTTTCTTCTATTCTTTTGATATTCCATTTGCATTTTTCAAGCTCTTTTACATCTCTCTTCTAGCTTTGGTAGCATGAAATGAAGGTCTAACCATTCCAACATCCCAAGTTTTGCTATAGTTTGCTTATGCTACATGTAATGGGATGTGAAAGGTTTGAACAAAATCAATTAGAAAAAAGAATAAAAATTGATCAAGTGCATTTTCATGTAGTCATATGTTGAACACATAAATGCAAGAAAGTAAAATCAAAACCTCTTCAAATATTTGTATCAAACCATTTTGTCTTCCATTGAGTTTATGGTAAGGTATATTTGAATTTGCCAAGTGAATATGATGGTCCAAAATATTGTATATTAAAAGTTTGATATTTTATGATCACAATATGCAAAAGTTGAAAACACATAAATACATGTAGGGTTGCATTAATCAAAACAATAGAAAAACTCAATATTTCATCTACTTAAAACCTATTTTGTAAAACTGAAAATATATTTGCATGTACTTGCAATTTTTATAATTTATGTAAATGCATATTAAACATATGGTTGTTCAATATTATTTTATAAAGTCAAAGAACATGTTCATATGATCATTGAAATAAAAACATTTAAGTTTAATATATCAAGGTTTATCGTTATTTTCCATTTATGTTCACAAGGATCAAGAGTTGTCTACTTGATTATGCTTTGTGAAGGGTTCAAAATAGTCAAGGTGTTTGAAAACTAGATCACAAAAGGTTGCCCATTGGATGTGAATCTTTGATTGTTCATTTAACCCTCATCCCAACTCCAAATGGAGCAATTTGTTGTCACCAACCTCATAGGAATGCTTTCCACGTACCCAAATGCTTTTACCATCAATGAAGCATAGTAGTTTGATCAAATTTTCTAAAAATTTGAAAGTTGCATGTAATCAATAGACTTGCACTTTAAATGGTGGGGGTTTTTTATTCATCAACCAAATTCAATCTTTTATTTACCAAAATATTCAGTTTGAAATTCCCTAAAACTTTACTAAATCAAATTTTAAAAGTTTCAACATTTTACATGATTATTTGACAATTATGTGGTTCTAGTTCCTTCCTCCTAGATGGGATTGTTTTGGTCAAATGTCAATTGAAGGTTAAGAAAATACACAACAGCTGAACTCTACATGAAAATTTCACCCAAGCATGTTTTTGTGATATGTGTTAATCTTGATAACAAAAACATATAGAAATCAAAGCATAAAGAGGCTTCTAGAACTACTAACGAATAACCAATTGAAATAAAGGCTTCAAGAAAATTTGAAAGGATCAAGAATTTTTTTTAAAAAAAGTCTTCTTTCTTCCTTTTTTTTCTTTAAGAAAAGGAAGCACAAAAAAACAAAAGCATTTCAACCTTGAAATTTTTATTGTTGAAAAAACAACAAAAAACTTTGCTACAAGGAGTTGAATTCCTAACAACAATATGACCATTGGGATGTGATTATAAAAAAATTGGTTCCGCACAACATAGTTGTAGTTTTTTAATAAAAAATTTAACAAAAAAAGAGGAAATATGAAGAAAGATAACAAAGGAAAAAAAAAGGAATTTTCTTTTCTTATTTTTCTTTTTTCTTTTTCTACTACAACTACCACCATGGATTTTTCTCCTTTTCTTCTTTTTACTCCTCAACCCTACATTTTCTTTAAAAAAATGTAGCAAGCAAAAAAGAAGGAAGCTTGAGAACTTAGATGTCTATGAAAGTGTTCAAGGAGTAAGAAAGCTTTTCCATGTTTCACAACCATCAAGTTCAAAAATGCTAGAGCTTCATATTGTGATAGAAAGCTTGAGTTTAGAAAGCAAGCCAATATACTTTAGAACAAAGCAAAACAAGCTTGAAACCCTCCTCCTTATCCCCTATTCCCACCCAACCTACTTGAGGTGGAACCCATTGAGATGAAAGTTGGGGTTTTTTCCAAACTAACCCATAATAGGTTTTTTTGGATGATGCATAATTGGGTGTGGGTCATGTGGGCCATGGAAATGGAACTAGTGGAATGAAATTGGAGTTTTTGAACCTTGAGGAAGTTTTCATAATGGGGTTTGATGTTTCCCATAACTTTGTCGACTAGTTTTATTTTCATCCATTCATGTCCAATTTTCCTTGATTCAACTTCTTTTGGTGGCTAACATTTTTTGATTCATTCATTGTCCACTTCCACAAGGAATTTGACTAATTTCATGGGTCCCATTGTCCCATTTCTTCATATTTTCATCCATGTTGCAACTTCATTGGATGGTTGCTTTGAAGAAGTTTTATGCTTGGCAATTGTCCATGGTTTTTCCACATTTCATCCACTATGCAATTCTTTAAATGCTTGACCTAAGAAACATGACAATTCCCCTAAATTTGCATAGATGCATTATGCATATTTTTGTCTATTATCCTACTTTCCTAAATAAGTTGAATTTATTTCCCCAAGTTCATTGTCATCTAACATCTATGAAGGCAAACAATTGGCAAATAAAAAGTTTTCATAAGGCAAGTGTTATGGTAAACAAGGTCAACTTTCTTGCAGCTTCATCCATTGAAAACATTTTTCAAATGCTTACCTTGGGTAAATGAGGCTTATTTCCTTCTAGATTTCATTTATTGTGTAAAAGTTTTAAAGTAATTTATGAAAACTAATTACAAGCCAAAGTAAACAATGGAAAATGATCTTAATTAGATTTGAACCTCCATCCTTCAACCCAAGAGATTTTTTCTAAACTAATGAAATATATATATTAATCATAATTACAATTTGATCATAAAATTGGATAATTAATTAATGTTGATCATCAAATACATTCATGATAGACGACACCAACATGCATTCCCAAACACATAAAATTTTCCATTTTAGACTAGGGTAGTATCCCCTAATTTTAACATTTATCATTAAATTTTATTGTTTCATTTGTTTGGTGGCTTTCTCATTGAAAAAAAAGAAAGTTTATCTAAATATAAGGGAATACATTATAAATTTGGGTTTGCTTAAGGCCTTAACACTATATAGTCATTAAGCATTGTTACCATCCAAAAAATGGAAAGAACAAAGATTTTTTGGGCATCCGTTCAAATTTTCATGAACACAATATATCATTTAAACATTGAAATACCCATGTTATTCATGCCAAAACATCTCCACCCACACCATGTATACATGTTAGCTCAGTTACAAATGTCTATCGCATAAAAAATAGTGTGCAAGTTATTTCCTCAAGTTGTCCATGAAATATTTGACAATTTATAGTGAAAGACTAATTAAATGTCACCACATGGGCCAATTATTCTAACCATCCAATTAAACATAATCATTTTTTTTGGCTAACCCTTTTAGAGAGCTTTATATTTTAAACATATGTACAAATAAAAAATCAATTTCATATTATATAATGGTTGTACTTCATCCAAATTTCTTTGTATAAGTCATTTTAATGTCACCAATGGAGATGTTTGTAATGTAGAGAATGGCAATAACCATGTGGGGCCCAATAACCAAATAGTGGTATCAAGTTTGACCTAGTTTACTTTAGAAATGACCATTGAAATTCACAAGGCAAACAACATCACAATTATTAATAAACCTCATAATGGATGAGTGCATTTTATATTTTAGCATTAACTAAATATGTAAAATCAAGCTTAAGTTTTAAAATTTTGTTGAAATATATTTTAAATAATGTTGGTTTTGGGAACATTCATTGATATTTGTTAAGTAACAACTAACATACATGGATAAACATACTAACATTGTTTAGTTCATTAATTATTAATTAATGTCATTAGTTCACATTTGAATGAAAGGTACAAGCCAACATGGATTCATATTGGGGTTAAAGTGACCTTAAGATTTGACACATTGAAATTGAAATAAATATATGCACATTAATGACAACATGATTATTTGATTGGTTTTTTTTGTCATGAATTTTTTAAACAAATTGAACATTAGTCTATTATCATATGGGGTGGATGCAAGGTAGGTGGTTCATTTGTGGTGTCACTATGATACTTTCTATTGGTACATGTTACCTAGGATTTTGTAACATGTTGATGTATGTAATAGGTTGAGAAAAATAATAAGTTATTTATAACTTAACCTGTAGCAAAACCTAACTTGTAACCTAAGTTGTACCTAAACCTAACTGGTTACAGAACTTAACATGTAATGTTATAACAAGTTAGTAAACGTGTTGACATGTAACTAGTAGTTTGCAAAACATATAATGGATATAACAAGTAATTCTTGGCAAAATGTTATGAAAGGCCATATTTTTTATATATTTTTGAACTATTAATGTTAATACTAGTTTGTTTTGGATTGTTAATGACTATGTTGGCTAGTGATTGTTTAAATGGTCCATGAGGATTGTTTAACTTTCAAATTAGTTTGTATAATTGATGGACACATAGAAACATGACAGGATTTGATATCATACCACTTTCTATACTTTCAAACTTGGAGATTTTTTCTTTCACTTGGGAAATGAAGTGATATTTTTTGGCCAATTCCGATTTCTTAGCAAAGTAAGTGCATGTTGTAAGATTGTACATAGATTTTTAGTTTTTTTAGATGTACATGTTAATGTTTCAGAACTTCTAAATGAAGAAATTAAAAAGTAGGGAGCTAATGGGCATATGAAAAATCTCGTTAACATTACATCTTATTTAAATGTCATATGGCAAAGAATATAACCATAAATACATTAATTGACAATTGATTTTAAACCAACATTTTTTTTCAATTTCTTCATGGAACTAGGGTGGTGAGCATTTATAGGTAGATTTTGATTTAATTAATGAATTTATTTCATATAACTTCTATAATTGTAGCTAGTAAACATAAATGTGGCAACACCCTCCCCCCAAAAATAGTTATTTATTGCTTATATGCAAAAAAAAATTTAAATACAGGAATTTATGACAAAATACTATATATTTAAAATTTTAAAAACTATGTCACTTTTTAGCAATTTCACCCAAAAGAAATGATTGTTTTAAACTAACAACTTGGTTATGAAGGAACTATATAATTTTTTACTATAAATGTACATTCACTTTTAATAATGAACTTTTGAAAGTTCAAAACATGGATTGGTTTTTTAATTACTTGAATCACATAAAATTTATATATATATATTCATTCCAAATTATTTGGAATAACCAAATATGTGTTATTATGTATAGTATGAAATATCAAATTCATATATGGAAGCTTTTTGGTTTTTTAAAATGTATATAATTATTGAGTTTTAAATGGTTCAAACCAATGTTGCTTTAGTATATATGGTTTTGACCTGGTTATGTATCCAAGTATACACATGGGTATGTATAATTGCAACTAAATAATATCATTTTATGAAAAATATTGAACATGTCTAATTCATAAATTTCCTCCATTGAAGCTACCATTGCATTTGTTCATAGCTAGAGGTTTTCTTTTGTGAGAGTGTCATATTCATATATTGTGTGTGAATTTTTTAATGTGTTTTGCCAAGCTTAGTAAAGTTTTAGAAATTAAGTCGTTGTGTTTTGTGTTGTTCATGAATGGTAAAAGTGGCATGTTACTATGTACTTTCCTATGGAACAACTTCTTTAGTTTGTAAGCTAAAAGCAAGCACCATTTTTTGGGACATATTCTAAATTAATCTTCCTTTCATTTTTGGTGGTGCCCCTTTTCTTGTATTAGATGGCTCTTTGCAATATATAAATTTTCATTTGAAATAAAAATATTGATGTGAATATTCGACACTTGTATGCATATCTCTTACAAATTGGTATGAGGTTGTTGTTAATTCATGTTCATACTTGGCCGGGATACCCCAAAACATGTAGGTTGTTATATGACTTGCTTTATTGTCTATTTGAGGAACATTTGAATACTCATGTTCTTACCCAATGTCCAAATTGAAAAAACTTTAATGTTAATGCCCAACTAATATGTTAAAAATGAACATACCCCACCCAACATTAATTATAACCATAATTTCATAAGTCCTTTATAGTTGAAAATAATTGTTTTTATAAACAAAATCTAAACATGCATGTTTTTGAAATTTTTAGGTGGGTTAATTGTTTAAACATATGGATTTTGTTATTTTCATTTTAGATTTTTTAGATTCATCCAACATAGAAAACAACGTTTTCTTAAATGTAAGTTTTGAAATAAGTTGAATGAATTTATACAAACTAATTTTCTACATTGATTTTCTAAAAAATGATTTTTTTCTTGCAAATGTGGTTATTGGCTCTTACTTTAAAACTTATCATATGTGAAATATTTTTGTATCATTTTTTGTAGAAGATCAATTCACCACTATGGTAACATGCTAAATGTTACCCATAATAATATTTTACAATGGGTCAATTGAAAAAGCAATACTCCTAAATTAAATTTGGTGAATTCATGTAATTAGTTATCACCAATTAAGAACATTAGTAAATAATGCTGAGTAGATATGGAATACAACAATAAATTCAATTAATTTGTGACAAATGCGAACATTAGACATCATCTTCTAATGGATGGAATTCATCCATAATGTTCATCAATAATTTCTAATTAACTCTTAATTAATTTTTAGTTAAATCCTAGTTTTAAATCCTAGTTAAGTTTTAATTAAGTCTGAGTTAAGTTGCAATGAACTCTTAATTAATTCCCAACTAACTTCCAGTTAACTCTTATTTAAGTCATAATTAATTTTTCATTAATTCTTAATAAACTTTGGGTTAAGTTATAGTTAATTCAATAGTCAACTTTCAGTTAGGAAGGTTTTCAAAAAGCTTTTTTCCTTGATGCACACATAGAAACCTCCTTAGAAATTTTTTGAGTTAGGTCACTAAAGGAGTATAAATAGAAGTAAGACCCTGCATTTCCTTTAGTTTGTTCAACATTAGTTTTAGGCACAATCTTGCACCATAATCTTGTCATGTTCTTTTCATGTTCATGTTTGCATCTATTAACATAATATTAATTCATTTTAATGTTTGTCTTGCACATTTCATGTTCTTGCTTGTAGTTATTGTGTTTTTGCTTTTGAATCATGTAATATTATCTCATTCCTTATTTGAAAGTTAGACTTAGACTTTTCCTTTAGCCTTTGTTCTTGTGGTTTTTTTGTGTCCTTTACATCATTTAAACAATTAAAAAATGATGTATGTATGTGTCATTCAAATCTACCTTTTCGAAGTTTAATTATTTCACTTATTTTCCCTACCCACCTACATGGATATGAAAAGGCAATTTATAATGTGCCTTTTCACGTCCATTTATACAATTAAAAAAATGATGTTTGTCAATATGTGTAGTTCATACCCACATTTCCAAGCCTAACCAATACCTACCCACCAATATGGATGTGAAAAAACACATGTTATGTGCCTTTTCATGTTTAATATGATGTCTATGTTATAAAGTCTTTGAATGGTGTTTGTGTTTTTTATGTCAGGATTGAAACACCAATTGAATGTGATCACAAAAATTAAAACATTAATTCAATGATAAATTGAAACAACAATACAATATGGTCACATGGTATTGAAACTTGAACAATTCAATAAAAATTTGAAACAACAGTTCAATATGATTATGAGGAATTGAAACATTCATTCAATGAGAAATTGAAACACATTAGTATGGCAACGAGGGAAAATAAAATAACCGAAAAAAAAAATAGTTACATAAACTTGATAAAATTTTGACTACATAAACTTGGTGCATTTTGAATTATCATGTATGCACATAATGATTTTTTTTCGTTCTTAATTGTAACATTTGTGAAAACCATGGGCATCCCAACTAGTGTTCAAAAAGGGGAGGGAGTGTTCAATTTGGAACTTTGGGCAAAACATTACATTAATATTAAAAAAGAAAATCAAAATACTTTCTAGAGAAAAAACATGATCCATTTGGTTGACTATATCATACATATTTTAATAACCAAAAATTGATGTTAAAGTAATCTTTGTGTTCAAGACTCAATGTGTTTTTAATTTTTTTCTTAAAGTTCAAAACTTATATGCATGCATGTTTCAATGGGAGGTTGAACACCCGTTAGAAATTGAACCCAAAAAGAAACCTATAACCTAAATCCCTTATTGGAATTCACACCAATAAATAATATAGGCATATTATAATGTTATGCATTGGTATATATTTCAACACCCTTTGGTTTGAATATAAAATTATTCCAATATATTTACTTTTAGGCAACGATATATTTCTACCCCAACAAATACCTTTAAAGTCGAGTTCAAGTATACTTTACCTTAAGGTAAGTTTTGTCATTGAATAGTCTTCAAAATAGTGAAATGATTTTTTTTGAAATTATGAAGTTCACATGTTGGAAATCATCATAATTATCATAGGCTACACTTTGAATAATTTCATTACTCGTATGACAATATCATGATAGATCATGGATTTTTTATGTTAAAAAAATTGATTTGATTTGATTTGATTTTTTTTTTTTTTGTCAATGTGGAAATTGATCATATGCTATAGTAAAAAAATGGAAAAAATATTGGGTTGGTTTAGGTTTGGTTACCAAAACTATACAACTTCTTGTGGGTAAATAATAGGAGTGGGTCAACCTAAACCCTAAACCAAAATACAAAAAAATAGATAACTTAAAGAATTTTCAAATTTAAACTAGTGTAATTTTAGAGCTAGTGACAATAATTGACCACCATTTGTACCACAAATCTAAAGCACAATGTATTGTCAGTGTGTTGATGTCAACTTTAATGTAATTTCCTTTGATTGTCATTAATGTGTTTTTATGGAATTTTTTTGAAACTTGGCAAAAAAATTTCAAAAAATGAAAAGTAACAAAAAATTGTGATTTCTATGGTACTTTTGCCATTTAAAAAATTAAAAAAGTTAAACTGACCAGATCTAAACCTATGCACTTCCTAGGTCACCACTTTTAGTAACACTTTTGTAAAAATGCTACAACCTACCTATGATAATCATCATTTAATGTTGATTAATGCTAGTGGATTTACTTGAGTAATTTGAAAAAAAAAAACCTTGACTATAATAGGACATTGTGTTGTGCAAAATGGATCCATGTTTTATAAATATTCCTTTATTTACTTGAATAATATGGTTTTTAAAATCACACTACTAGGATAATAAATATAAGAATTATATATATATATATATATATATATATTAATAAGTCAATGAATGATATGTATTAACCCAATTTTAAGCTTAAATCTTTTTATTGAACCTCATGTACACCCTTAAGGTTGGATAATCGAGAGGCTAAAATCAATAGGTATTTGTTGGGCCAACTAGAAATTTGAATATCAAAAAGATGTTAGGTTCACATTTGAGATTTTTTAAATTTAACCATTTATTGAAAGGTAAATAAAATAAAAATAACTTAATTGTAATGCGACATTGAACCTTGGAACATTCATTAAACAACATTTTGTTAAAACCTTTTCGCTTCCACACACAATTATAATTTCTTAAAAACGTATTCTTAAACTTATTATTTTATGAAACTATGAGTTCAAAACCACTTCTCATTTTGCATTACCCATTTCCATGGCCATTGAGAACTTTGCAATGCCATTCATATAAACAATAGGTTAAAAGTTGGTTGTGTGCTAATTTGCACCATGTTTGATTATTTGAGGGTTGTAATCATGGGGAGGCTTTAATATGGTTACAATGTAGTTTTGAAACATGGTCAACTTCCAAACAAAGACAATTATTGCTTTAATGGTACTTCACTAAATAGGGGCACTTGATTTGTTATAATACCATAGTATTTGGGCCAATTCAACATTAATTATATTATTTCAGATTTTGTTGAAAATTTTGAAAAATGATACATAATTAGGTCAAAAGTTCTAAAAACCCTAGCTGCCATTTGCCAAACATTCATGAAACTTGGCTTCATGTTAAATTTTCAAATTGCCCTTTTCCGAATGTTTAAGAAGATTTTTTTTTTTGCATTGGTTCAAATATTTATTGCACTAGCTTAAAGATCATTATTGTCGAAACATCCAAAAATTATTACAATTTTTATCAAAAATAAAACTAATTAAAAAAAGGTGTTGAATTGGATTTCTGAAAATTAATTAAATATTTGACAAAAACCTATCGAATTGGCGCAAGTAGTACAATAGTGTGGTTTTAAAATAACCTTTTTCATCAAGTTGGAGAATGTGCACATACTAAATAATCTCTTGAATTTTTTGGTGGAAGTATTATTTAACAATACCCATTGAGTGGGGAAAAATAATGCATGGAAATAACAAAATATGTTTATTCTTTTAGAACTTTCCACATGGTGATTGAGTATTTATCATTTTTTGGAAAAATTCATAGATAATTTAATTAATTTCAAACTAGCCCATGTACTATGGTTAGTTGGATTTACATAAATACACATATTATATTTTCCATTGATATTTAAAATTTCAAAAATCAATTAATTATTTGAAAAAATGGGTATGACAACCCACTTTTCATATTTCAAAGTTTTGATAATTGAAAACAAATGTAGATCTAGGTGGTTAGTTATGTTTTTTGCATTGATAGCAATGATGTATTATCAAAGGATTGCAATTTTTCTTAAAAAATTTAGAATGCAAATCATGCAAAATTGGTTAGCAAGTTGAATTCAATATTTTTTCAATTAATGTTTTTGGAAATAATTTAATTCCATACATCAATGATAGGTATGATATGACCTTTTCACACCTAATTGTTATCACAAAATCACAATGAAAATATCGTAATCCCAAACAAATATTACACACATTCAAATAATGGTCAATGGCTAGACAAGTTTTTATATGATACATGATTTCCATGGTTGTTTGAACATTGGCATTAATTTACTTTCTTAACATGTGCATGATTATATATTGACATTTAAATAATATACATTTAATAAATGATAATATTTATAAAGTTATATCATTAGATGGAAAATATTATCAATTATATGTTCTTTAAACACAATTAACTTCTTTTATCTAAAATGTATTTGGGATGTTTTGCACAAATGATGTAGATTTGATTGTTAAATTGATTCACATTATGTGAAAAAAATTCCATTCATTATCGCCATGGGCTCAAAAACATTTGTTGAAAAGATCTAAGGTAGGATTGTGCAGTTTTGAAAATCGAATTTAAACCTAAAAGTCAGCTTGGCTTCATGAAACAAGGCTTAGTTGGGACAATGTTTGTACAACCAAGTTCATCCTATGCATTACACTATGCACACCCAATAGAATTATGCGATTTGACCAAACAACAAAACTCAACATGAGATCATTGTTATTGGCATTTATTGTGATTGTGAATTGTGAAGTTGCTTGCCACAAATTTGCCTCAAGCACTATAATCAAGAATTAATACCTTTTAGCACCTCCACAAGTGTTAAAAGGAGTTCGGTTTAGATTGCAACACCCAATGAATAATTCTAACATAAATGAAACATGTTTTTCATTTCATTCCATCATAACCCAAGTTTTAGGTCCTTGGAATGTTGTCTCACCATCTACTCCATAACAAATTAAGTTTGTGCAATTCAATCTACTTGTGAAAATATTGCCAAGTAGGGAATCCATAATCATTTTTTTCAAATGATCAACATTCAAGCCTTCCAAACCCATTGGTAAAAAATATGTGGAACCATTTCTACCCTTTGATAATGTACACTTGCACATTTATTTAAGTGTTGGTTGCTAATGGTTGCCACTTCATTGCATGATACATAAGTGAGTGAAACCTTTTGCACTATCAAATACATATGAGCACATAATCATGAATTCAAGTGGCCATTTTCCAACCAATATTATTAGTCCATTGTTTACAAGCGTTACTAAGAACTTTTAAAAAGTCATTTAATTCCTTCACTTTGTCATAATCTACCATTAACAACCCTTATTTTAACATTTGAAAAATGGTGGAAAATTGCATAAGTTTCCTTTTATGTTAAATATGCACACCATTAACAACTTCTAAAGCAATAAATCTCACTCATGATGTAAGTAGCAAACTCCTCATTTTTTTACATGTTGGCTATCATATTACTGTAAAACTAACCAATATCGATTTGTGCATGTGCACTTTTTGCCTTAAACTACAACTTGCATGTTTTTGAAGCCCATCATTTATTTAAGGACTAGCAAGTTTTTTTAATTTTCTACTTGCATTGCACATTTTGCATTTAATTTACATCTTACCATCAACATTCATTACAATTTTAGATGAGGTACTTTTGTGAACCAAACATCCTTGTTCAACTCCCATTCTTTCTTATTACTTTTCTCAAGTGGAGTGGTGTGATTAGGTTGACATCAAAAGATAATTCATTTCCAATAGTGTTAAAGCTTGACATTCCATGCATTCCCCCTTTAATGCATGCTACTTCATACATTTAACATTTGAATAGTTGAACTTTTCTAACTAAAGCAAGATACTCCTTAAATTTGACATTGGAAGAGGAGATAAAATCAACAATTGAAGAGTTAACAAACTATTAAAAGGACAAGAAATGAAGAACATTTAGTACTTGAAATGTGCTATGGGTCTTAGAGTTGCCATGGTATAAACTTTCTTATGATGAGCGATTGATCAAAATTGCTACACCCTTTAAATTAAACCCACAACAATGAAGCAAAGATTTTTAACACAACAAACTGCAAGGATTAAAAGACACATGCAAATGAATTGTACACCCAAATTTCAGTTGGAAGAAAACACAAACCTTTGCCTCATTTGGACTTTCAAACATGGAGACAAGAATAATATAATCTCCTAGACAAACAAAATAATGTTGAATCCACTACCCTAAGATTGAACCTCAAAATTGTAACATATATGCTCAATTGCCAATGGCAATGTCATACAATGGCCTCAAGCCATACATTTGGCAAGCACCAACGATTAACCTACAAAATCTACCATGAACCTTGATTCCAATGTTCATTCTAAAATCCAAAGCTTGTTCAAAGCTCATTTGTAGCAACATGATCTTTGCATTAAGACTTCCATTGATGAAAAAAAGAAGATCTTAGAAGACAACACAACACACACACACACACACAAAGTGGCAAATGAAGACAACATCACATTACGATGGACTCTAAATGAGAGATGAGTGAGTGGAGATGGTGGCAATGCAATGGATGCAAAAGTATAGCATGCGAAGGGAATTGATGCAACCCTTCTTTACTTTGGGATGGATCTCAACATCTAACAACATTAAGCTACTTCAACTAGCTACCATCCTTCACTTTAGATCATCCATCTAACCTTGTTCCAATTAGGTAGCATCCTTAGATTTTGACAATTTTAGCCCAATCTTACACCTGGTTCCGATATTGTTTTGGGCAAAAAAATTTAAAATGACAAGAAATAACTATTTTTAGTCACCAAATTTCAATTAAAAAAAATTGTGAGATTTTATATTAAGTTTCAATAGCTTAAAATATAGAAGGATGGGTGATCATCCATCCACAAGAAGATTTAGCCAGATTTGGCTACAGACAAGATGTCGCAATGAAAGAGGTACCATAAAAAAATTTATTTTGGCTACGTGTAGAAATATATTGTAGAAAAATCTGGTGATTTTAAGTGTTTTTTTTTTCAAAATCTGGCAAATTAGGGCCATTTTTTTTTTGCAAAAATCCATTGTATATGTCAAAATGATATTTCTAGTTCGATAAAATGTGAATAAAAAAAAAAAGAAAAAAAAAACTGTTGCTTATTTCCGTTTCAGTGTTTTTGGGTTCAATTTGTGATATAAATGTTTTGCCAAATATTTCCCAAAAAAATAGCAAAAAGAAAAAAAATTGATAGGTAATAAAAACATTTCTTCCTGCCCGGGGCAGTAGTGAAAACCCTAATCTGCTCTCTCGCCCCTCGTCTCGTCGTCTTTTCGTCTCGTGCGTTTGGTTCCGTAACAGCCGAAGAGACGGAGGGGGACGCACAGACCAGAGGAGGCGAGAGGGGAGCAAGCAACGATCTCTGGTGCCTGAAAGCGAGCAAGAGAGGGGAGGAAAATTGGAGGAGCCTCGACGCAGACGAGCGGCGTAGTAGTCGGAAGTTTGGTCTTCGAGGTGAAACCCTAGGCTATGTTCTGCAACCATTTTGTTGTGTGTTTTGCTCTGATGTGACCGGAATTAACACAAATAATTAACTACCTTCAAATTGTTGTTCTTCTTGGAGTTTGTGTGTGCAATTTCATATATGTTTTTGGAAGCCCAGGATTTCTTCAACTCTTTCTGCACCTTCCAGTGCACAAGGATGTGCCGTTAGGGTTTGGTGAACTTTAGCACTTGAGCGTATTTCTCCAGCTCTCGTGTCCGAGTTTTCTCTCTTTGTGAAACGTTAGTATCATGACTCCAACCTTTGATTAATGAACTTGTTGTCTTGAAAGAATAATTTTTGACATTTGCTCTTACATGTATGTCTGGGTGCCGGGATTTCTGAAACTGAACCTTGATCTTCACTGTCTGCAGAACTCTTGTGATTTGTAGAGAGTGCTGGGGAGCAAGGTTTAGTGACTGGTATTGTAAGAGACCAGCAGGAGAAGTAGGGAAGGATGCCACAGCGACATTCAAAAAACAACAATGATCTTGCATTCTTCACATACGATGAGAGGAAGAAGTTAGGGTATGGGACACAGAAGGAACGGCTGGGGAAGGACTCCATCAAGCCGTTTGACTTCTGCTGCATTTGCTTGCAACCTGTCATTGATCCCCTCTGCTGCCTTAAAGGACATCTTTTCTGTAAAGAATGTATCTTTGAGTGCCTGCTTGCTCAGAAGAAAGACATCAAGAGGTTAGGCTGATGGTAGCATCTTTCCTTTTGTTCCTGTACATTTCCTATTGTGGCAGATTTACATATGAAGTATTCTCCTTCTCATATCCATTTTCATATTCCAGAGGTTTTAAGCAACATTTATTTAACTGGATGATAGAGCTCATGGAAGTTTTGTTACTTGTTCAAGCAGGAAAGTTGCATTGTTTAATCTACAGCAAAAGCAAGATCAAGAGGAGGAGTTGGAGAAGAGGACTCTGGAGAGGGAGAGACAGCTTGATGCATTTGATCGTCAAAATAGCAGTGCTGTACCACATCAACAAGGAACACAACTCACAGATGGGCGTCAGACATTTCATGGGGCTAACAGTGTGCGAGTAACTGCATATGAGGAAGAAGCTTTGCGGACAATGAAGGCTTTTTGGCTCCCATCTGCCACCCCTGAAGCTCAAGAAAGAGTTCAAGCTCCTTCAACAGACACTTGTTGCCCTCAGGGTAATGAGAAGTTGAGGCTCAAGGATCTTTTTCCAATCATCTTCACAGACGTCCCTCACCAGGAGAAGAAGGAAGTTGATATTGATGGAGTCAAGTATCTGTGTCCTTCATGTTCTGTCACCTTCACAAACACGCTGACACTGGTTGCTGTCAGCTCATGTGGGCATGTATTTTGTAAGAAATGCGCAGATCAGTTTGTGGCACAGGATAAGAGCTGCTTAGCCTGCAACAAAGTCTGCAAATCAAAACAGTTGGTTGTTTTGGAGAAAGGGGGCACTGGATTTGCTGGACATGATGACAAGCTGGAAGCCACCACTTTTAAACACGTAGGTAGTGGGACTGGCATGGGTCTCTCTCGGCCCACAACACGGTTGTAGTTGTAATCGAACAAGGCATTGTATCTGTAGTTACTAATTCTGGTGTTCTTTACAGATTTAACAATGACAAGCTCTTGAAGCTTTTCCAATCTCTTTCATACTATCCCACAGTATAGGATGTGTTCTGTTAGAATGGCATGTGTTCAGATGAGATGTGTGAAGTTTTGGTACTTTGCTCCATGGATTAACACTCTTCTGCTACTTTTGTTTACAAGGCAGCAGGTACCTTCAAATTCTTTTGACAAGTGTCCATGGGATTTGCATTTGTGCATGGACACATGTTTTATGCCACAGAATAGCATTAACACTGTTTCATAAGAGAATCATGTTTTCTGTGAATATCCAGGTTTGTGACAGTTTGCTATGTGTGAACTCTCATATGGTTAAGACTGTACTCATTGTTGTGTTACCTTCAAATTGGTGTTCTGAAGATTTCTCTGCACTTTCAATATGTGTGTTATAGTGGCTTTTGTGGATGTTCTGCATCTAAGTAGTGACCAATGATGAGCTTAAAGGGATATGTCCAGGCTGCAGGATGCCACTATTCTCTGGGTATATGCCTCTCCATGCCTTTGCAACCTCACTGAGGATGCGATTCACTTTTTCAATTAGCTATTTCTCTTCTTAACAAGCTTGTCAGTGCTCAATGAGATGCTGTTGACTTTTTAAAATTAGCTAAGTCTCTTGGGTGCTAGCCAACATCTTGAATGTCTTTCTGTTGCTTCCAGAAATGTGACAGAAACTTAGGATGCAGATTTTATACAATGGTTTACCCAGATTTTGTGGTTACAAAGATAACTCATTCAGAGAGAGATTCATTCCTGGTTAGATTATCAGTATCAGCCAGGGCACGCGAAGTGTCTGGAGCTGATCAGATAGACTGAGCTCAACTTAGGACAATCAAGACAAGGAGATTGCAATCAACAGCAGCAGATGGTACGGTAATGGACACAAACTCTCAAGCACCATGGTCTGTGTGAACTTCCCAGTAATTTTGTACACAGAGAGCAATCTCTGGATCATCTGAGCAAAGGAAATACAAATCCAGAAATTGCAGAATTGGGTTTCAATGTCAATCCCTCAGCAGAAAAGGTTTCTCACTGAAGTTTTTCTCAAGCTTTTGTTTTGTGATTTTGTTGTTGTAATATTGTAAAATGCAGTTTCTAGTGCATAGCTTTTGTTGTTGTAACATTGCAACTGCAGCTTCTCTAGAGCTTTTGTTGTTGGGTCTTGTTCCTTGAATACAAATGTACATCATTTACACAATCCAAGACAATAAACCACTCACAGTTTAGTCTGTTTCTTCTTCTTCTTGTCAGCGAAGGACACTGATTGGCATGTGAACGATGCTCAAGCCAAATATCGTCAAACCGTTGTCTAGATCACTAGACATATTCAAATAGAAACACAAATAAGATTTATTCAGAAAAAACTGAGAAGAGGAGGAAGAAGATGCTCTTCCCACAATAAATAACAAATCCGCCTTCCAGAGGCACACTAAAACTACTGAGCTGCTACAACACAAAACAAAAATCTATTAGCAAGCTCTTCAATCGTACTAAGCTGTTATTAGAAGGGAATTTTGTTGCAGCCAGCATGCATGCACGCATGCCGCTCCCTCTCAGCTCTACTACTACACATGACACTCTGCAGCTTCGACATCATCTGATCATATAAAAAGCTTCTTCTGCATTAATAAATCCCTGCAAGAGTTTCCTAGATTAATTCCTGAAATCCATTTCAGCACTTGAGAGCTGATTGATTGCTGTGGAATATTTGTGCCTGCGATCTTTGCCCTTGATGCACATGATGGTGGTGGTGGTGGAATGTTGTCGTTGGAAAACAATTACAAGGCGAAAGAAGCGAAAAACGCAACCATGCTCAGGAGCACCGGTGCCATCAACGACGCCATTGGCGATCCCGCAGCTGCTCCTGCCGTACTCGATTTAGGTGCAGCGACCGGCGGCGACGCCTGCACTCCGCTGATAGCAGCAGCACTCATGGCTACCACCACCAACAACACTGCTCCAATCACAACACTCCTCTTCAACGCCTGCTGTACGTATGCCATTATTGCTTACTAGAGCTCCGTCGACTAAATGGATTGATGAAGCTTGAAAAAACCTTCCCTAAACCCTTTCTGGATCACACACAAAAACACACACACACACACACACACACACTCTGTCTCTGTCTCTGTCTCTCTCTGTCTCTCCAAATTCCTAAGACTTTTACTGTAACTGTATTATGATGCAAAGGTGCAACTACTAGATCTGGCAAAAAGAAGACGTACTTGTAGCAGCAAATCAAAGGCTTCCAATGGATTCTACAAGGAAGCTCGGAAAGCTGCGATGGAAGTGGGAAATACAAAATGGGATGGGGAGAGGGCAGCCTTTTGTAGACAGAAAAAAAGGCCCAGAGACTGAGAGAGAAGAGAGGCAAATCTAGTGAAAGGAAGGAACGAAGCAAAGCAAGCAAGCAAGCAAGCTCGGCGCAACTCTCTTTCGTTCAGTTCGTTCGTCCGTGTCTGTACACAACTCCTTTCCTGCAGCGGGGTGATGGTAGTGGTGGTCAGTGTGGTATATAGCCAAAATGCCGACGATCCACAGGAAAATTTTAGCCAAATTTGGTTACGAGCTAAATATGAAATTAAACTTTTTTATATAAAAAAATGTCCTTCTTTTCTTATTGGCTACCCCTACTTTGAACCATGTGTAGAAATATGGCGATAATTCTTACAATGTGGGAAGTTTCTGGCTATTGAAGAATGTCCCCAAAAAATTCAACACTTGATTTAGTAGCTTTCATTTTTAATATAGCTTTCTGGCTATATTTATATAGCCAGCGAAGAAATACAGCCTGCTGCAGCTGCTGCTGCTGCTGGGTGATTTCTTGCGTGGTCCCGACTTTTCTTCTTTCCGCCAGAATCCTGCCGGAAAAATCTCGCACTCCCTTTGCTTAAGGGAGTGGGAGGCGAGATTCGCCGCTTCCTCGCTACTACTCAGCTACTTTATACCGATTCTAGATAGCACCCAAACGCCCGACGGGCTCTTCTTCTTCTTCATCTGTTTGTTTTTTCCCTCTCTGTCTCTTCTGTCTCTTCTGTCTCTCTTCAAAACCGGATTGTAAAGAAGATTTGCTGTGAAGAGCTTTTTCCCGACAACTTAATTTACTCTCCCAACAAATTTTTTTTGTCACCCCCATGTGCCATGAATGTCAAAAACTGGGACTACGATGACGACAATCACGCGTGGATGTATGTATGTATGTATGTGGCGTGCATCTCGCGCTACTCCAACCCCGCCGGGACACAAGGAAACAATTCGTGAATTCTTCACTCCTCGTCGTCGTGGTGGTGCACTTTGGTGCGTCGACTCTGGTGCAAACTTGCAGTGTTGCTTTTACTGGCGAATTTTCGCCAAATTTCGACCTGAAAAATCTGATTCCGACCTGTACAAAGGACTTTTCAAAGAATTCCGCCAAATTCGCCAGATTTTCAAGAATTTTTTAATCAAATCGCCAGATTTTCATGATAAGTTTCAGTAGGTAGCCAAGAATATAGAAAAAAGGATTTTTTAAAATAAAATTTCCCCACTTTCATATCTAGTATGTAACCAAATTTGGCTAAATTTTATTTTGTGAATGATCACCACTTTGGCTACATCACAAATTGTCACAAGTTGTGAAAATTGAATGTTTTTTGTTGTTGTCCCAAGTGACCACACCGACACATATTTGAATTCCCAAATGGTTACACAAAATTTAATCAAAATTTTTTAATCTTTTTAAAAAATCTTATCTTTCAAATGCATATATATATATATGGTTTCATGAATTTCTTGAATTACAATCTTTTTAAATTATTATTTTTTAATAGTTGAAAATTGAGAAATTCATGTTCTAAAATTAATGGAAATGAGAATCATTTTCATGAAAGATCTATATGATGGATTTGATTTTGTCTTGATATATTGTAAAGATTCAAGGAACAAAATGAAAATATATTGATATTTCAAGTTCCTTTTTATGTTTATTTATCAAAACTCATCCAATTCATACTAGATAACACATTTTTGCAAGGTTTTTTTTTTTCTTTTTTCTTTTTCTTTGGGCCCTTTCCTTCAAAAAATGACAAAATTTGTTGGATTTTTTTTTTTTTCAATGTTTGGGAGAGAAGAAAATAGGAGGGGATGAACCTGCCTAATATGACAAAATAACCTAACCTTAGGATGATTCCCCTCTACTAGGAGTGAGTGACCTCCTCTCTTAGGAAGGGGGTATTTTCACAAGCCAAAAATGGTGGACAAACAATTTTAGGAATAATATAAAATCTTGTCACCAAAGTAAAGGGGCAAGGTATAAGGTGACACCCACCCATCATGGACCCACTTTTAAAGGGTATGAATATGATTCCTACCTACACTTTGTTGGGGGAGGGGAAGGGTTTAGGGTTTAGGAAAATTGTGTAGTAAAAAATCATTTTCTTTTAAATTGGAGTTTTGTTATAACTTGTTAAATTATTAAAATAGGGATGACACTAATTAAGACTCTTTATCTTTGATTTTTCCTTGGCATGATGAGGAGGTCTCAACCAAGGTTTTGGAGCTTTAGGGAGGTTTTAGGTTATAAGTCGAGATCTAAGGTCTCTTTTTTGTATTGGAAAGTTTTTAAGTTTTGTTGGAATTGTCATTGGAACCTTAACCAAATCAACTTGCTTAAAACTTGAATTAAAAGGTGTTGTCCTCATTTTAAAAATAGGTTCATGTTTTGTGAATAGATAGGTAAAATTTATAGAAAAATAAAATAAAATAAATATTTATGTTTTTAAACAAGTTATTGCATTTGATGGGTAGTACTTAATTAATATAAAATAATTAATATCTTGAATTGTGTGCATTAATTGAATTTTTTAATATTATAAAAATAATTTGTTAATTGTGTGCAATGAAGATGAAATCAAACATGATCTTAATATTGAAATGGTTTTAAAACTATTTACGAAAATAAACCCAAAAATCATCGATTTTAGAAATCCAAAAGAACTAGTTTCAAGACCAAATTGGAAAAAAATTCCATAAAATTATAAAATTAAAATTATATATATATATATATAGACCGACCCAATTGGCAAAGGGCAAAATGGGTTTGTCCCATTGGGGACTGGATGCTGATACCCCGAGAGGTAAGCAAGCACAGCCAAAAGCTTGAGCTGGCCATCGCCAATGCAACATGGCTTGGCAATTGTTGTTCCGAGTTTAGAAAATGGCTGGGATTCATTATTGGGTGCACAACAAATCTTTCCCCCAAAGCGCCAATTCATCTTCCAAATCCATTTCATGCCTTTGGAATATAAGAAACAAATCATGATGATGACGATGAAGAAGAACAACAACAACAACAAACCCTTTGGCAAAAGCTTTCATTAAATTAAACAAGGGATTTGTCACACTTTGGCCTTGCCATTTGCATTAAAAAAAATGTATCTTAAGGCAAAAGAAGAAGAATTATAGAAGTTACTCAAATATTTATTTCACCGTGCAAAAATAATAATCTTTCAAAAAAAAAAAATCCTCTTAAAAAAAAAACCAAAATCCTTCAAGATATTATTATTATAACTCTATTATAACTAATTTCTCAAGTTTCAACACAACTTAGCCAAAAATATCATCATCTTTCAAAAATCCTCATAATAAAAATAAAATAGACCTATTATTTATTATTACCTAGTAGTAGGGGCCTATAAAAATCCCTTAAGCTACTACTATACTCTATAATGAATCTAAACACAATGGATTGGAAGATGATGGTGCAATGAGCATTGTAAGAGATTAGGGTGTTGTAAGATTTGAAAAATGGATTTTGTTGAATTAGTTTGTTGACAAGAAGTGTTTTTAATATAAAAATTTGTAAAGATTTGAATTGAATTTTTTATTTTTAAAAAAAATTAAAAAATTCTTGTGATGAAATTGTCACTAGAAATAATAATGCAAATGATGAATCATATATTTTTGGCCTTTTTTTAGGTCATGACGGTGAAAGGTTTTCGGGTAAGTGGAGATGATACCTCAAACATGTGCAAGTAAACACGCAAAGTCTCAATATGATGTAAAACTTAGGCCCACAAAAAGGAGAATTCTCCCATTCCTCTCTCCTCTTGCAAGTGGGAGCAACTCCGTGCTTTCATCCCTCTTGCAAGCAAGTGGGAACAATAAATCCCGTTACTTCAGCCAAGAATTTGGCTAGTGGATCCAATTGCAAGATGATACCCGAAGAAGCACACACTAGCAAAAATAGGCTTTTTTTTTCCTCTCATTTTCAGCATGAGAATTTGGCACAAACAAGAAATTGGACTTACCTACTTGAAAAAAGGTGGGGTTGAGTTTTGTGTGAAAAAAATTTAGAAAAAAAATTTCAAACCCTAAATTTTGAACCCTAAAATCCAAACCCAAAATGCAATGTTGTAAATGTTCCACTCTATGAACAAACTCTTGTGCGGTTTGTTTTCCCAATCAATGTTATAGTGTGAAGACTCATTTGAATATATATTGATCAAAAAAAAAAAAACTAAGTGTTTATAAGTGTTCAACCTTGGTGCAAGTTTACAACATGTTTCTCTTAGACACACACACACACACACACACATATAGTAGATATGTACAAAATATTGGGAAAAAAGTAAAGCATTTCCTCCTTTGTACTAACTAAACGCCCCAAATTTTTGGTTATGGATGGGATTTCAACTAACCATGAATATCCTTTCAATCAATACTTCTTCATATGTTCCATAGATAGGCCGTAAAACTTGGTGTGCCCACAACATCAATTGAAAGTTAAGGAAATTTTTAATACATCAAAATTAATAGATAATAGCGATTAAACTACGGGTTAAGCCTCAATTCTAGTAAAAAATAAAATAAAATAAATTCAAAAGTTTCAATTTCAATTCCACGGGTTAGGTTCTTTAAGGAAATAAAATAAGGCTCACCCAATGTATTAGAACCGATTGTGGTTCATTTCTTACGTGCCAAAGTGGGGTACCTAGTCCCCACCCAACATTGATTCCCACCACATAAGTGGCCCACATTTAAAATACACGGAGAATCACATATAAGTACCACTTTTTAAGAATCCATATAATAATAATAATAATAATAATACCTATGGGCAACCCATAGATTTCAAGTGAAGGGGAATCCAAGACTTTCATGGTTGAGGCAAGTCTCCAAGCAACAACCAACCAAACCAAACCGTAAGCTTTGTTTCTTGTACCACAATGAAAATACACAACTTGTTTGTTCATGTAGCCACAACTTGTTCTTAATTATGTGGGTCCTCAACAAAACCGTGTTGTTAGACTTTAGTGACAAGAGTATGCCTCTATTTTCCACATGGTTTCCCTCCCCAACCACATCCCCAAAGATTCGGTTGTAGACTTTGGTGACATTTGGAAATTGGTGTGTTTGAATCTTATTTCATACTTCCTTCATACCGACTCCATTTTGGAGCTAGATTTGTTTGTTGGGTCATGCCTTATAAGGCAAGGGAGTACCCTATTCACTTGGCTCCTCAATACCTTAAAACATTATAACTAGGTTCAACCTCAAGGTGAGAAATAGGTAGTCTTAAGCACAAATTTTTGTATAATATAAACCATTTAGTAATTGAGAATTAACTTAAAACACTAAGTATTTTGGATTTAAAGCTTTACAAGTAGGTAATAAGGGTATGCAAATGATTTGATATTTCACTTATTTCAAAGATCTATTCCATTATTATGTATTTCATAAAGCACTTGGAGAAAAAAAATTAAATGTATTTTTATTGAGGGTGCCTTATATCCATGAATATCCATCCTCGAAAATAAGAAAGATATTACACATATTCCTAAAAGATGAGAGGGATTTTACATCTATAAGTAAGCATGAGAAGGCTTGTTGATATAAGATTTCTGTCACTTTTCAAGATTGGGCATGATATCTTTCCCTTTACATATGTTATAGTTCATGACAATATTTGTGAGAAATATTCACAAAATGTGTTTGACTTGGATACCATTTCATCCTAGGCCTTTCTTTTGGGAATGCATGCACCATGGGGTTTCACCCAACACGTTTTGTTTCTTTCATTTGTAATTTTGGTTTAATTGTGTTTCTAATTTTATGTTAAGGAATACAAATGGTTATGTTTAAAGTTAATGAGACAAGTTTGGGTAGAATTGTGTTTGAAACTAAATAAATTTATTGTAAATATATAGCATGGGCTTAATGCATTTTACACCTCTATCAATTCAACATTTGGCTAGATAGCAAACTTTTTTGGTTTTTTTGAATTTTTGATTTCATAAAAGTGAAAAATTGGCTGAAATAACATGTTTGTCCAAATTTGTCTCCAAAACAAGAAAACATAAAAAAAAACACAAATTTGCCACCAAAAACACCATTGCACAATGGCATGCCTCATGTGACCAAATCACAAGTTAGCCCCCAAAACTTCAAAAGCCACAAATACATCAAACCCACACAAGCTACACACACTTGGAATCAAAACACATCAAATAACTACACAAGACCATCACATGTGAAAGGCACAAAGAAAAGACAAATGCATAATACTAAGTTCTAGAAAGGGGCAAAAAACAAGATTTCACAATCACAATACCAAAGCCAAATGACATTAAAAGCAAGTGGGTCCCAAAAACACCACCAAAGGAGATAGTAGACCAAAAAAACGATTGATGCGAAATTTGTGAAAAAAGGGGGACAAAAATTGTTCACTAAGCATCTATCAAAGGCAAAAGGAAAGAAATATCAAAGTGGGTTGATGTGAACCTCTTCAAACAACTCTCCAACCCCATCACAAGCTCATAAACAAAAGTCACCCCAAAGCCAAAGGAACATGCCACATCACAAGAGCCTTATGGGAACACTAATCATTAGAAACTCTTCAATATTTGCAAGAGCAACAAGAAAAAAAGGGACATTAAAGCCTTGAACTTTTGAAAAGAAGTAAAAAAGGATTGAATAGAAGAAAGGGCAAGTAACAACATGAACAAAACAAGAAAAAAAATTCTAGAATTAACACCAGTAAATGACATAACACCAACAAACTTAAAGGACCTCTTAGCGAGGCGTTCAAATGGACCAAAACTAATAGAATATCTTTTAGCTTCAAAACAACCCTAAAAGTTCAAGAAAACCTTGAAATCTTGCAAGCTCCTTCCATTCCACCCCCACCATCTCAAAAGCAACTTGAAAATCCACATTTGACATGTCTTGACCAAAAACATGGGCAAGGCTTTTTTTTTGTTTTTTTTTTTTTTTTTGGCCCTTTGTTTACAATTTTTTTTTTTTTTTTTTTTAATAAAAATCTTCCAAATTCACCCATTTTCTTAAAATTTTAAGGACATTATTGTAAAAAATTTACAAAAAAAAAGGAATTGGAAGAGTTT
>Ga0116231_10003444_pt1 | contig 32873 bp, 29 predicted proteins | sample S1TSphgellanicum_2_FD_89695 | JGI IMG/M metagenome (GOLD analysis project Ga0116231, IMG submission 89695) | Host-associated microbial communities from peat moss isolated from Minnesota, USA - S1T2_Fd - Sphagnum magellanicum MG | ecosystem: Host-associated > Plants > Peat moss > Unclassified... | reverse complement strand
GCACGCTCGAGGAAGTCGGTCAGGAGTTCGGCGTCACGCGCGAACGCATCCGCCAGATCGAAGCAAAAGCGCTACGAAAACTGCGTCATCCGAGCCGCGGAAAAGCCCTCAAGGACTACTGGTCCTCGGAATAACGTCGAGAGACGCTCGTTGAAAGACGGGCGTTTTTTGGTTAGCTCGGCGATCGTGATGGCGATGGCGAGTCGGCGGGTGAAGTCGACGAATCCGGTGCCGGCGATGCCGATGCAGCCGGCGATGGCGATGGCACGGGCCCGCGGTGGCGGCGATCCGGGCCCTTCGGGCGGATCAGGGGCGCGTACGTACGCACCGGGATCGGCGTGAACTCGCCTTGCGGCGGATCGTTCGGAAGGGCGAACGGGAGCGGGATGCGCACGCGCAAGTGCGTTCCGTCGTCGACGACCGGTGCTTCGGTGCGTGCCGTGAACTCGCTGCCGACATGGATTTCGCTGACTTCGGGCGTGGCCGGCGCAACGGGCAGATCGCCCGCGAGCGTCCGGAAGCGTGAAAAAGCGATCGTATAAACGGTGACGCCGTCGGCGTGGGTCGCTTTATCGATGACGGTGAGCTGCACGGTCATCCCGGGTTCCGCGATGACCACGCTCCCACGTACCAAGCGTTCCTTGAGGTGCGCCCGAAAACTCGAATTGCGGCCGACGCGCGAATCGACGTTGGAGTCGCTCACGAACACGACGCTCGCGCCGGGTTCGAGCACGGTCGTGTCGGCCCGTCCCAGTGCGGAAGTGCCGTGGCTCAGTCCGGCAACTCCCACCAGGGCGATTGCCGCTGCGCTGCCAACGGCGGCGCGGCGGCTCACTAGGAGGCCTTTTTTTCCTCGGCCGCCTTCGCGGCGTCGGCAGCGGCCTTTTTGCCTTGTTCAATCAGGGCTTTCACTTTTTGTCCGCCTTTCTGACCAATCTGCTCGTAGAACTCCGGACCGTAGCGATCGCGGGTGGCCTCGCCGCCCTTCTTGCCGCCCTTCTTGCCGATTTGTTCGTAAAAGGCATGTCCGTGAGCAGCCTTCGTCGCCTGACCGCCCTTGCGGCCGATGGCTTCGTAGAACTCCGGTCCGTACTTTTTCTTGACGGTCTCTCCGCCTTTTTGGCCCGCTTCGCGGACGCTCATTCCGCCGCCCGGCTTCTTGGCCGTGGCGTCGGATTCGGGCTTTTCTGGGGTCGACATGATGGGGCACTACCTCGTGAAAGACGATGCTCCGGCCGTGGCCGACGACACCGAGGATGGGAAATCACTTCTCTCTATAACGTAAGCGCGCTCATGAAAGTTGATTGCACTTGCGTCAAGATTTGCTTTGCAATCGCTGTGATATTCGCGATGAGTGCGCCAATGCCATCGTCGGCCGAGGTGTCCGACTATCGTCGCATCGTCGAACTTGAAGCGGACCGTACGCTTTCGCGCGAACTCGAGAACGATCTCAATGCAGCGGATCCGGTGCTCGCCGCGCGCGCGGCGCTCGCGCTCGGCCGCACGAAAGACGTTCGCGCCGAGGGCCCGCTGATGGCGCGCTATCTCGATCATCATGCACCGCCCGCGGTTCGCGCGCTCGCCCTGTACGGTCTCGGGCTGCTGACCGATCGCACGGCGATCGATCCGGCGGCGATCGCTGCGGGGTTGCGCGATCCCGCCGGCGCCGTCCGCGTCGCGGCGACGGATGCCGCGGCCCGGCTGATCGCGGCGAAATCTCCCGGCGCCGCAACGCTCATTACGCCGCTTGTTCGCGCGATGCGGTCCGATCCGGAGCCGATCGTCCGCGGCCGCGCTGCCGTCGCCCTAGTCGGCTTTGCGGATGCGCCGCAGGCCGCCGCCGTCGGTGCTGCCGTGCTGACCGCCTACGGCGGCGAACGTGATCCCGAGGCCCGCAGGCACGATGCGTGGACGCTCGGCCGCGCGTATCCGAAAACGCCGTCGCCGGAAGAAATCGCCCGCGGCCTGCACGATCCCGACGAAACGATTCGCATCGAATTCCTCGTCATCGCCGCGCGTCACGGCGACGCGTCGCTCGCGAAAGTCATCGATCCGTTGCTGCACGATCCATCGTGGCGCGTCGCCGAGCAGGCGATCGAAGCGATCAAACGGCTTGCCGGCGAGCAGCGAACCGAGCACCTCGCGGCCGTTCCGGCCGGGGTGCTGACCCCCGCACCCGTGCCCGATGAGACGACCGCGCCGCTGCCGCGGCCGACCGGTCTGGCAGCACCGCGCAAACCCGTCGCGGCCGATGCGCGTCTCGACCTGCCCCTGCGTCCGTCGACCGCGGCACTGATGAACGGGCCGATGCCCGGTCTGCATCCGCGCGTCCGCATCGGGACGACCAAAGGTCCGATCGTGGTCCGGCTCTATCCCGAATGGGCGCCGCTCACGGTCGCCAACTTTCTCAACCTCGTCGATCGCGGCTATTACGATAACCTGCGCTGGTTTCGCATCGTCCCCGATTTCGTCGCGCAGACCGGCGACCCGCAGAACACCGGCGACGGCGACGCGGGCTACATGATCCCCGCCGAAGAGAATCCGCTCGATCAGGGTGCCGGCGTGATTTCGATGGGCCTCAACTACGAAAAAGACGCCGCCGTGCGAGACTCGGCCGGAACGCAATTCTACCTCACGATGTCGCCGCAATATCATCTCAACCGCGCGTTCACCGTCTTCGGTCAGATCGAAAGCGGCTTCAACGTCCTCGGCCGCCTGATCGAATCCGACACCATGACGAAAGTCGAAGAGATCGCACCGGACTAGCCGGCGAAATGACATCGTTTTCTGGCCCCACGATGTCGTTGTGAAAATCCTATCGTTTGAGGAGTGAGCCCAAGACGAAGAGCGCGTTTTCTTTGCGTTCCATGATGCGGCGGTAGAAGTAGCCCGCCCAGTGCGTTCCGTACGGAACGTAGATGCGTACGCGATAGCCGGCGGCGACGAGCGCGCGCTGCAATTCCGGCCGGATGCCGTAGAGCATCTGAAATTCGAACTGGTCTTTCGCGATGCCGTGTTCGCTCGTAAATTGGCGGACCGCGGCGATGATGCGCTCGTCGTGCGTTGCGATGCCGGGATAGGTTCCGCGCGCGAGCAGCGATTCGGCGTAGCGCAGATACGCGCGCCGGATATCGGGCATCTCTTTGAGTGCGATCTCGGGCGGCTCGTTGTAGGCGCCTTTGCAGAGGCGCACGCGGGTCTGCGAATCGATCGCGGACTCGACGTCGGCGGCGGTGCGTTTGAGATAGGCCTGCAGGACGATTCCGACGTTGTCGTAGCCCGACTCGCGCAGGCGCCGGTACACCCGTAGCGTGGCGTCGACGACGGCCGACCCTTCCATGTCGATGCGCACGAACGGGTCGGCATTGGCGCGCGCGGCGCGACACACGGCGGCCGCGTTCTCGACCGCGAAGTCCTCATCGACGAGCAGGCCCATCGCCGTCAGTTTCACGGAGACGTTGCTGCGGACACCGCGCGCGGCGATCGCCTCGAGCAGCCGGAAATACTCGTCCCGCGTCGCCAGAGCCGCACGGCGCTCGGTTACGTCCTCACCCAAGAAGTCGAGCGTTGCCGAAAATCCCTCGGCGTTGAGGGCCGCGATCGCGTCCATCGCCGCCCGGCCCGTTTCTCCCGCGACGAAGCGTTTGGCCAGGAAAAAGAACCGTTGCTGAAACGCCGAGTCCGGTGCGAGAAGCCGATCGATTACCGCCATGCCGGAACGGCGCTTTCGAGCCGCCGGGAACGGCCGCCTTCGGGCCGGGATGGCCGCTCGTGACGGGGATCACGATTTTCTTTACGCTTTGGACCCCGCGGCCTAACGGTATCTTTACGGTTGGCGGGGTCTCCCTGTAGGCCGAAAGCGCGTCTAATCGAATCGACCGAGGTATGCCCGAGCCTTGGCGCGTGCTCGTCGCGGACGACGATCCCGAAATCTGCACGCTCATCAAGACGATCCTCAAGAGCGGACCGTACGAGATGACCATCTGCAACGACGCCGAGAGCGCGCTGGTGCATATTCAGCGCGACGAGCCGTTCGACATCATCATCTGCGATTTCATGTTGCCCGGGATCTCCGGCATCGATTTGATCGTTCAGGTGCGGGCCAACGACGCGACCGCGCAGGTGCCGATCGTGATGATCAGCGGCCACAACAACTACGCGATGGACGCGCGGGCGAAGAGCGCCGGCGCGAACGCGTTTCTCAATAAGCCCTTCACCCTCTCCCAACTCCGGTCGACCGTCGCCGGACTCTTGCAGGGGCCGCTCTCTACCGCATCGTCCTAATCGGGTGACATGGGAGCGGCGGCGCTAAAGATCGCCGTCGTCGCCCTCTCGCTCGCGCTGGACGTCTTTGCCGTCTCGGTCGGCGTCGGGATGCGCGGCGTCGGGATCGCACTCAAGGTTCGCATCGGCGCCGCGTTCGCGAGCGCCGAAATCGGCATGACCCTGATCGGCGTGTTGATCGGCAAACTTGCCGGTGCGTATCTCGGCGAGGCGGCGGCCTACCTCGGCTTTAGCGCCCTGGTCCTCGTCGGGGCGTACATGGTCTACGAAACGCGCCAAGCCGGCGAGGGGGGGACGGGGTTCGATCTCTCGCGCGGCTGGGGACTCTTCCTCGCCGCGCTCTCGATCAGCCTCGATTCGCTCGGGATCGGGTTCTCCATCCTCTTCATCGGCGTGCCCCTCCCCGTGTCGCTGATCTGCATCGGCATTGCGTCGGTGACCTCGACGACGCTCGGGCTCACGCTTGGAAAAGCGCTCGGGAAGCGGGCCGAAGAATCGGCCGGGGTATGGGCCGGCATCGTCTTGATCGCAACGGGTCTGGGGTTCGGAGCGCTGCATTATTTTCACGCCGGCATGTGAACGCGTGAACGGCGCGCTGCTCGACGCGGCGCTGGCGTGCGGCTCGTCCGTGATCGTGGTCGGTACCGCGAAGAACGTCGGCAAGACCGTGACGTTCAACGCGCTCAGGGACGCCGCCGAAGCACGCGATCTGCGGTATGCGCTGACCTCGATCGGCCGCGACGGCGAACCCGCCGACGCGCTCGACGGGCGAGAGAAGCCGCGCATTCGCGTGCCGCGCGGCAGCGTGGTCGCGTTGCCCGAAGAACTGGTACCGCGTTCGCCCGCGCTCGAGATCCTCGAGCTCGGCGAACGCAGTGCGCTCGGCCGGATCGTGTTCGCACGCGCGCGGCTCGCGACGACCTGCGAGATCGGCGGGCCGCCGAGCGCGCGCGCCGTCCGGGCGACGATCGACCGGTTGCGCGCGTTCTGCGACGGCCCGGTGTTCGTTGACGGCGCGATCGACCGCATCGCGCCGCTCGCCGGCGGTGACGACGCGATCGTCGTTGCCACCGGCGGCGCGAGCGGTGCGACCGTGGAGCGCGTCGCGGACGTTGCCGCCGACGTCGTCGCGCGTCTGCGGACGGCCGCCTACGATCCGGCGCGCGATGGTGCGGCGCCGCTGCGGCTCCCCGCCGCGCTCGACGCGCTGACGGCGGAAGCGCTGCTCGCCGAGCCACCGCAGACCGTCGTCGTCGGCGATCCGACGCGCATCGCCGTCCGCGGCCGGCTCTTCGCGCGACTCGCGCAGCACGTGGCGCTGCGCTGCGAACGCGCGCTGCGCGTCGTGGCGTGCACGACCTCGCCCGACGGCCCCGGCGGCGGCCTCGATCCGGTCGCGCTGGTACGCGCCGTTGCGCATGCGACGGGGTTGCCGGCCTTCGACGTGCTGGCCGGGGTGCGCGCGTGATCGCCGATGCGTTCACCGCCGAGCGGATCGGCGCGGCCTGGCTGCGCGCGGCGCTCGCGCCGTACAGCGATTTCGGCCGGCGCATCGATGATGCCGCAAACGCCGCCGGTCTGCCCGACGCCGTCCGAGCGCGCGAACGATGCGCCACCATCCTGCGGTTGGCCGCGGCGCTCGATGCGGACGGCGCCGCGCGCGTTCGCGCGGCCCTCCGTACGGTTCCCGATCCGCTGCCGATCGTCTCGCGCGCACGCGCCGGCGACCCGCTCGGGGACGTCGACTTCTACGAACTCGGCCGCTTCGCCGACGCCCTCGACGCCGTCGCGCGCGCGTGGACGCAGGCCGGCGGCGCGCCGGACGATCTGCCCGCGTCTCCGCCGATCGCCGCGCTGCTCGCGCCCGGCCGCAGCGGCGGCACGGGTTTCTATCTCGATGACGCGTTCGATCCGGTGCTCGCCGATGCGCGCGAGACGATGGCGGAAGCCGATGCGCGCGTCGAGCGCGAGCACGCACGGTTGGCCGTCGAGGTCGCCGACGAGCTCGGCTTCATGCCGGCGGGCGAAGAGTTCGTGATCGTTCGCGAGCAGCATGCCGGTCCGTTGCCGCACGGCGTGCGCGTCGTGCGCGAAACGCCCGCGTACCGGCTGTGCGCGCTCGAGCGCGATATTCCGGCACTGCTCGCCGAAACCGAACGCGACGGCGAACGCCGGATGCTCGCGGCGGAAGAGGAGCGCGTGCGCCGCGAGCTCGCCGACGGCATCGCGCGCGAACGCGACGCGATCGTCGCCGCGACGGTGCGCCTCGGCGAACTCGATTGCGCGCTCGCACGCGTCGCGCTCGTGCACCGCTTCGGCGGGTGTATCCCGACGTTCGACGATGGTATCTTTGCACTCGAAGACGCGACGTTTGCGCCGCTTGCCGAAGCCCTCGCAACGGAGGGTCGCACGTATACGCCGCTGTCGATCGAGGTGCGCCCGACGGCCGTCTTGACGGGGCCGAACATGGGCGGCAAGAGCGCGGCGCTTGCGCTCTGCGGGTTCATCGCGCTGTGCGTCGCGGCGGGCGTTCCGCCGCCCGCGCGTTCGGTGACGCTGCCGCTCCTCCGACGCGTCGTGTGGATCGGCGGCGGCGACGCCGATCGCGTGCGGCTGCTGTCCGCCTTCGCAACCGAAGTCGTCCGGGCACGTGACGCGCTCGCGGACGACGCGCGCCCGGCGCTCATCCTCGTCGATGAGTACGCGCGCACGACCGGTCCGCGCGAGGGCCGCGCGCTCCTCGTCGCGCTGGTCGAGGCGCTCGCCAGGCGGCCGCACACCGTCGCGCTGATCGCAACCCATTTCGAACACGTCGCCGAGGTTGCGGGAGTCCAGCATCTCTGGGTCACGGGTGCCGCGCGCGCAGCGCTCGACGGCATCGTTGCCGGCGATCTGCACGATGCGCTCGCCGCCCTGGCGGGCGCGATGGATTACCGCATCATCCCCGCCGGTCCCGAGGCCGCAAGCGGCTCCGACGCGATCGCCCTCGCCCGCATCCTCGGTTTACCGGCCCCGCTGATCGCGCGCGCCTCAGACGCCTACGAGAGCTGATCGCTCCGCCGCGTAGCCGGTTCCCGCGCGCGACGCGTCGTACAGGACTCGGGTGGATCCGCTCGTTATCACCGTTGCACCGGTCGGCGCCGAACTCACGCCGGAGCAAACGCCGCATCTGCCGGTGACGCCCGCGCAGCTCGGTGCGGTCGCGCGAGAAATCCGCGCCGCGGGTGCGTCGATCATCCACGTTCATTGCCGGAACGACGATGGGACCAACACGCACGATGTCGCGCGGTTCCGCGCTGCGTATGAGGCGATTCGTGCCGAGAGCGATCTGATCGTGCAGTTTTCGACCGGCGGTGCGATCGGGATGACGCCCGAGGAGCGGGCGGCGCCGCTCGAACTGCGGCCGGAGATGGCGACCCTGACCTGCGGCAGCGTCAACTTCGGCGACGATATCTTCGAGAACAGCTTTCCGATCATGCGCGGGATCTTAGCCGCGATGCGGCGGTACGGCGTCGTGCCCGAGCTCGAGATCTTCGACCGCGGCCATCTCTCCAACGCCCGCCTGCTGGCAAAATCCGGCGATCTGACCCTCCCGCAGCACGTCGATTTCGTGCTCGGCGTCCCGGGCGGGCTGGACGCTTCGGTCGATAACCTCGTCGATCTCGTGCGTGCCCTGCCGGCCGGCTGCACGTGGTCGGTCGCGGGGATCGGCCGCATGCAGCTGCCGCTTGCGGTCACCGCGATCGCGATGGGCGGCCACGTCCGCGTCGGCTTGGAAGACAACATCTACTACGAGCGCGGCCGGCTGGCGCGGAACGAGGAACTCGTCGCCCGCGTCGTTCGGATCGCGACCGAGCTGGGCCGTCCGGTGGCGACCCCCGACGAAGCGCGAGCGCTGCTGCGGCTCCGCGGCCCGGCGCTGACGGCCCCGTAAACGAACGGTAAGGCGAGGCTCCCCCTGCCAGGAGCGTTTCGGGACCCCCCGGAATGGGCTCCGGTTCGTTCCCGCCTGAGTTCCGCGAATCGAAGAGGCCTGCGCTGCTCACTTACGTCGTCCGCCGGACGCTGCAAAGTATCCCGCTGTTGCTGTTGATCTCCGTGATCATCTTCACGATCCTCAACAAAGCGCCGGGTGGTCCCCTGACCCCGTACTTGCAGAATCCGCACATCACCCAAGCCGATATCGTTCGCCTCAAGCACAACTTGGGTTTAGATCAGCCGGCCTATATCCAGTACTTCCATTGGCTCGCCCATGTCTTGACGGGCGACTTCGGGTATTCGACCTCGAACTCCGAGACCGTCATCGACGCGATGCTCGAACGGCTTCCGGCGACCCTCGAATTGATGGGCACGGCCTTCGTTCTCTCGCTCACGATCGGCGTGACGATCGGGATCCTTTCGGCGCTCAAGCCCTACTCGTTCCTTGATTATGTCGTGACGACGTTCGCGTTCTTCGGGCAATCGATGCCGGTGTTCTGGCTCGCGCTCATGCTGCAAATCGGGTTTGCCGTCTACGGCGTCACCGCGTTCGGCTACCATTTCGCGCTGCCGTCGGCGGGGATTTCCTCGCAGGACGATTTCGAATGGGGCGACCGGCTCACGCACCTCATTCTGCCGGCGATCACGCTCTCGCTGCTGTACATCGCGCAGTGGAGCCGGTTCATGCGCTCGTCGATGCTCGAGGTCATCAAGACCGATTACGTTCGCACCGCCGCGGCCAAGGGGCTCGCGCGACGCCGCGTCGTGATGAAGCACGCCTTCAAGAACGCGCTCATCCCGCTGGTCACGGTGATCGCGGTGACGCTGCCGCAGTTGGTCTCGGGCGCCGTCGTCACGGAAACGATCTTCGCCTGGCCGGGCATGGGGCGGCTGTTTTTCAACGGCCTCGGCGTGTTCGATTTCTCGCTCCTGATGGGTTACATCTGTCTCGCATCGTTCTTCGTCGTGTTCTGCAACCTGCTGGCCGACGTGGCGTACGCCTGGCTCGATCCGCGCGTGAAGTATTCGTGAGGATCCGCTGATGCGAATGCAAATGCCGATGAAACCCGCGGCGATCGAATTCGACGTGGAGCACGAGTTCAGCGAGTCCAAGCACACGGCGTGGCGCCGTTTTCGCCGGCGCAAGGTGGCGATCGCCGGGGTCGTGGTGCTCTTCTTGATGATCTTCGTCGCGATCTTCGCGAATGCGATCGCGCCGTTCAACCCCGATTTTCAAGATCCGGCGTGGACCGGCTACCCGCTCGCACCGGGTATCGCGCATCATCTCCTGGGTACCGACGAGCTCGGCCGCGATCTGCTTTCGCGGCTGATGTTCGGCGCGCGGATTTCGCTCACGGTGGCCTGTTTCACCGTGATCATGGAAGTGCTGATCGGCGCGATCATCGGCGCGATCGCCGGCTACTACGGCGGGGTGATCGACTTCTGGCTGATGCGGCTAACCGACGTTTTTTTGTCGATCCCGCTCTTGCCGCTCTTGCTCGTGCTCACCGCGATCGTCGAGGCGACCTCGACGAAAGCGTCGCTGAGTTTTCTCACGATCGTCGTGATCATCGGCGGCCTCTCGTGGCCGACGGTCGCGCGCCTCGTGCGCGCGTCGTTCCTCACCTTGCGCGAACGCGAGTTCACCGAAGCCGCGCGTGCGCTCGGCAACCGTGACGGCCGGATCATTTTCCGCCATCTCTTACCGAACGCGGTCGCGCCGATCATCGTGCAAGCCACGCTCGACATCGCGAACGTCATCACGACCGAATCGACGCTCTCGTTCCTCGGGTTCGGCATTCAGCCGCCGACCGCATCGTGGGGCAACATGCTCGCGAACGCCGAGTCCAACATGACGATCGCGCCATGGGTCGCGATCTTCCCCGGGCTCTGCATTCTCGTCACGGTCCTCGCGATCAACTACCTGGGCGACGGACTACGCGACGCGATCGACCCGAATATGCGCTAGCCGCTACACGCTCGGCACGTTCCCGCGAAGGTCACGGCTTCGTGCTCGATGTGCATCCCGTGCTGTGCGGCGATCGCTTCGCGCGTCGCGGCAGGCAGCGCAAACGCCAGATCGGCGATCGATCCGCACGACGTGCACCGAAAATGGGCGTGCGGCGCCGTCGCGGGTTCGTAGATCGCCGAGGGAGCGCCCGGGATATCGAGCTTGAGCACGTAGCCGAGGTCGATCAGGCGGGCCAAACTGCGGTGGACGGTGGCAAAGCCGATTCGGGGCTGCCGTGACCGGGCCCGGATGAAGATTTCCTGTGCGGTAACATGCGAGCCCGGTTCGGTGTCATGCACGACATCGAGCACGACGCGATAGTTCGCAGGCAGACGTTGGTCGCTTGACACTGTACGGTCGAATCGGCTACTTTACGTGGGTGGTGAGAGTGAAAACCGCTCTCACTCTACCGTAGTCGCACGCTCGACGCAAGGTTCGGAGGAAAATTTCTTGTTAGCGAAGGTCGGCGCCCCGGCGCCCGCGTTCAAACTCCCCAGCACCAAGGGTGCCACCAGCTCCAAGGATCTTGGCGCTGAAATCAGCCTGTCCGACTACAAGGGCAAATGGCTGATCTTCTTTTTCTATCCGCTCGATTTCACGTTCGTCTGCCCGACCGAGATCCTCGCGCTCTCGGATCGTTACTCGGAGATCACGGACCTGGGCGCGGAAGTGCTCGGCGCCTCGACCGACTCGGTCCACAGCCACTTCGCGTGGATCAACACGCCGCTCGAGAAGAACGGGATCGCCGGCTTGAAGTATCCCCTCGTCGCCGACTACACGAAGGAAGTCGCGCGCGCTTACGGCGTGCTCGATGAAGCCAGCGGCGTCGCGCAGCGCGGCCTGTTCATCATCGATCCCGACGGTATCCTCAAATACGTCACGGTCACCGCGGACAACGTGGGCCGCTCGGTCGACGAGACGACCCGCGTCCTGCAAGCGCTCCAGACCGGTGGGCTCTGCGCCGCCGATTGGAAGCCCGGCAAGAAACTGCTCACGGTCGCCTAGTCCGTGCCCCTTCGGATGAAAACGGAGATGCCGTCGCTCGGCGGCATCTCCGACTGGATCAATGGCGGCGAGCCGTCGCAAGCAGACCTCGCCGGCCACCCGGTCCTCGTGCATTTCTGGTCGCTTTCGTGCTACATCTGTCACGACGTCGCGAACGTGGTGTCCGGCTGGCGCGACAAATACGGCCCGCACGGCCTTAAGGTCATCGCGGTCCATCAGCCCCGCAGCCCGGCGGAACTCGACGTCGCGAAGGTGACGGAAGATGCCCAGGGACCGATGGGTCTCACCCAGCCGTGTGCCATCGACAACGAGCACGAACTGGTCGGCCGGTTCGACAATGAGTTCGTCCCGGCGTACTACATCTTCGACCGCGACCACCAACTCGTGCACCGCCAGGCCGGTGACCGCGGCTTCGACCGCCTCGAAGCCAAGCTCGAGGAAGTTCTGGGTTTGGCCATTCCGGCCAAGCCCGCCGACGCCGTTCTGAGCTCGGCGTCGCTGCCGTCCGCGTAAGAGGAAAGCCCTTCGTCTTGCGCGGACGAACCGGACCGGGTACACTACCCCGGTTGACCTCTCGTGCGCAAGTGGCGGAATTGGTAGACGCACTAGCTTGAGGTGCTAGCGGGAGCAATCCCGTGCTGGTTCGAGTCCAGTCTCGCGCACCACTTCGGCCGGCCCCGCTTCCCAGCGGGGCCGGCCTTGTCTTGTGGCACTCCGATGCCTGCGAATGTGGGAACCGCGAAATGTCGGGAACCGCGAGAATGTCATGGGGCAACGCTAGCGTTGCCCGAACTCCGGCGTTGCCTGCACTCCGGCGTTGCCCGCACTGGACACGCTGGCTTTCGAAACAAGCCGGGGGCGGGGCGCGTAGTTCGGGCAGACCTCCGGATCACGTAAGGATCGTTTCGCGTATGTGGCTGACCCGTTTCTGTATCCAGCGTCCCTTGATCGTGGCGATGTTCTTCATCGGCCTCGCGATTTTTGGTTTTGTGTCGTATCAGAAACTCGGACGCAACGAGCAGCCCAACGTCAACTTCCCGGTGGTCATCGTGGTGGCGAGTTATCCGGGCGCGTCGCCGACCGAGATGGAAAAGCTGATCATCAAGCCGATCGAAGATCAGCTCGACGGAATCGAGCATCTCGATCAGATGACCGCGACGGCGCAAGAAGGCAGCGCGGTCGTCGTCGTGCAGTTCCAACTCGACACCGATCTGAATTACGCCGCGATCGACGTGCAGCACCGCGTCGATACCGCCCGGACGTACATGCCGACCGATCTCGTGCCGCCGGACGTCGAGAAGAACGGCGCCGATCAGTCGATGCTGACCTACGCGCTCTCGTCGCAGTCGATGTCGGGCCCCGCGCTGCAAGATCTGGTCACCGACCGGATCGTGCCGGAGATCAAATCGTTCGATAACGTCTCGGGCGTCGACGTGTACGGCGAACCGGGACGCGAGATGCACGTCGATGTCGATCCGCTCAAGCTGATCGCGGCCGGCGCGACGATCAGCGATATCTACAACGCGGTCTCGCAGAACAATTCGAACCTGCCGGGCGGCCGGGTCGACTCGCCGACGCGCGAGACGAGCGTCTCGGTGCACGCCGACATCATCAAAGCCCAGGATCTCGCGCAGGTCCCGGTGCCGATCTATACGACGGTACAAGCGGGCGGGGCGATTCAAACGACCTCCGCCGATAGCACGATGTTGCTGGGTCAGTTCGCAACGATCGACGACGGCCACGCGGAACAGCGTTCGATCACGCACTTTAACGGGGCACCTGCGGTTCTGATCGACGTGAATCGCACGGTCAACTCTGACGAGATCGCGACGACAAAGCGCGCGCGCGAACAGATGAAGGCGATCTTCGCGAAATATCCGCAGATCAAGTTCAAAGAAGTCTACGCGCCCGCCGATTACACGCAGGCCTCGCTCAACGGCGTCTTCCAGAGCCTCTTCGAGGGGATTCTGCTGACGGCGATCGTGCTGATGCTCTTCCTGCACGCCTGGCGCAACGCGGTCGTCGTGATGATCGCGATCCCTTCGTCGCTGCTCTCGACGTTCATCGCCATGAAGTGGCTCAACTTCACGCTCGATAACGTCTCGCTCATGGCGCTCTCGCTCATCATCGGGATCCTGGTCGACGACTCGATCGTGGTGCTCGAGAACATCACCCGGCACCGCGATCTCGGCCAGTCGCCCGACGATGCGGCGATCAGCGGCCGTACCGAGATCGGCGGCGCGGCGATCGCGATCACGCTCGTCGACGTCGTCGTGTTCTTCCCGCTCGCGTTTCTCTCAGGCTTCGTCGGCAAGTATTTCGTCGAATTCGGCATCGTCGTCACGGTCGCGACGCTGTTCTCGCTCTTCGTGTCGTTCACGCTCACGCCGATGCTGGCGGCGAAGTGGTCGGTCAAGCAGCGCAGTACGGCGCCGCCGAAATATCTTGAATGGTTCCAAGTCGGTTTCGACCGGCTCGCGGTTTGGTATCGTGAGGTCGCGCTCCCGGCCGCGTTCCGGCATCGCTGGCTGATCGTCGGCGGCTGCGTCCTGGCGGTCTTCGACTCGCTCACGCTGCCGGCCGGACCGCAGGCGGAGATCTTCAGCGCCGGCGTCGATGCGGTTGCGGCCGTGCTGTGCATTGGGTGGCTCGCGTTTAGCGGCCGCCGCCGGCACGTGCGCGCGTCGCTGACCGCGATCTCGGTTTGCGCCGCGGGTGCGGTGCTGATGGGTGTGATGGGTTCGGCGAACCTCTACGTTCCCTTCGAGTTCATCCCGAACGAACAGCAAGGGCAAATCTCCGGGACCATCACGTATCCGACCGGCACGCCGCTCTACGTTACCGCGGCGGCGCTCTCGCGCATGGAGACGGCGACGATGAAGGTGCCGTATGTGGAATCCGTGCGCACGGTCGCCGGTTCGAAGCCGAGCGGCTTCGGCAGCACCACGGGCGGCTTCGTCGGCCGCTTCAACGTCTGGCTCGACAAGAGCCACCGCAAGCAGACCGACGTGACGATCGACACGCTTCGCCACCTCTATCCGAATCTTGCGCCGGGCGCCGTCGTGACGGTGTCCGAGCGCGGTGGCGGTGGCAGCGGTGCCGCGATCTCGTACACGCTCAGCGGTCCCGACGACAAGATCGACGGTGCGGCCGACCGCCTGGCGGCGTTCATCCGCTCGATCCACGGCACCACCAACGTGCAGACCGGTGCGGAGCTCGAAGCGCCGCGGCTCAACATCCACATCGATCCCGCGAAGTGCGCGGTCGTCGGCGTCTCGCCGGGCACGGCGGCGACCGCAGCGCGCATCGCCGTCGGCGGTGTGGTTGCGACCCGCGTGAGAACCGAATCGGGGCTGATCGACGTCCGGTTGGAGTATCCGCTCGCGGTACGCAATTCGGTCGACGAGATCAAGCGCATCGCGGTGCGCTCGAACGACGGCTCGACGCTGGTTCCGCTGGCGAGCGTGGCCGACTTCACCTACACGAAGGCGCCGACCAAGATCGATCGTCAATCGCGCCAACGCATCGCGCAGGTGAATGCCGATATCGATCACACGACGAGTACGACCCTCGGCGACGTAACGGCCGCGGTGAACGCGAAACTCGCACAGCCGGGCTTCTTGCCCGCCGGCGTGACGCTGGGAACGAACGGTGACTCGAAGTTCTTCGGTGAGTTTCTCTCGAGCATGGCGATCTCGATGGTCGTCTCGTTCGCCCTCGTCTACATGTTGATGGTGATCCTGTATTCGAACTTCGGGACGCCGCTCGTGATCATGTGTGCGATCCCGGTCGCGCTCGTCGGCGGGTTCTTCGGCTTGCGCGTGTTCGGCCAGACGATGAATCTGTTTTCGGTAATCGGCGTGATCATGCTCTTCGGCCTCGTTGCGAAGAACGGCATCCTGCTCGTCGACTATGCGAACACGTTGCGCAAGCGCGGGATGCGCGCGAAAGACGCGATGATCGCCGCCGCCGGCACGCGGTTGCGGCCGATCCTGATGACGACCGCGGCGATGGTCTTCGGCATGTTGCCGCTCTCGCTCGGTCTTGCCGAAGGCGGCGAGATCCGCAAATCGATGGGCGTCGTGTTGATCGGCGGCCTCACGAGCTCGCTCATCCTGACGCTCTTCCTCGTCCCGGTCGTCTACACGGGCTACATCGGGTTGCTCGAAAAGCTCGCCGATCGCCGGGCGATGCGCCGCGAGCAGACGGGACCGCTGCCGAAGATTCCGGCGGGCGCCGCGGGCGACTAGCGAGCAAGTCCCGTCTGGGTTGGTCGTGCCTGCGGGGCGGGTACGACCAATCCGCTATGAATCTTCGTCCTCATCATCGACTCATCGCAGCGCCGGTTGCGCTGCTCCTCGCCGTCGCGCTGAGCGGCCTTGCCGACGCGCAAGACTTCAACGTTACGCTCAACGGCACGCCGCTTGCGCTGAGCCCCGCGCCGATCGAGCGCGACGGCCGCGTCTTCGTTCCGCTGCGCGGCGTGTTCCAGAATCTCGGCGCCTCCGTCGTCTATGCGAACGGCACCATCAACGCGCAGGGCAACGGACGCGCGATCTCGCTGCACGTCGGCTCGACACAAGCGACGGTCAACGGCCAGCCCGAGATGCTCGACGTCGCTCCGTTCATCGTCGGTGCGAGCACGTACGTGCCGCTGCGCTTCGTCTCGGAATCGCTGGGCGCGAACGTCAACTATGATGCGTCGAATCGGATCGTCGCAATCGTGAGCGGCCAGTCGATGCAAGGTCCGCGGCCGCCGCAGGGTCCGCCGCCCCAGGCCGGCCGGCCGCGCGATCGGGGCGCGTTCAATACCGTGCAACTGACCGACGTCTCCCCGCGTCCCGATTCGTCGACGCGCGGTTCGCGTCCGGCGATCAGCGCGCACTTCTCGCAACCGGTCGACGTCAACTCGGTGAAGATCACGCTCGACGGGCGCGATGTCTCCTCGACGACGTATCTCAACCCCGGCCAATTCGATTTCACCCCCGACTACGATCTGCCGGCAGCCCAGCACGACGTCCACATCAGCGGCGTGGCGAGCGATGGTTCGCCGTTCGATCGCACGTTCCACTTTACGTCGGGCCTCGCGCTGCAGTCGAACTACATCCGCGATCTCGCGCCGCCGAACGGTGCGGCCGTCGCGAACTCGTTCGACGTGACCGGGATGACGCTGCCGAATTCGCACGTGCGCATCGTCGCCAGCGGCGGCGCGACGCTGCAAGGCTTCATCCGTCTGGGTAACGACACGTACACGACCGACGTCACCGCGGATAACGACGGCCGCTTCCGTGCCGACGTACCGCTGCAGAATCAGGAAGGCGGCAGCGTCGTCCTCTCGGTGCAATCGACCAGCCCGGACGGCCAGTCGATCGTGCGCCGCGAATCGCTCGCGGCGCACTAGTCCCCTAGATCGTGCGCTCGATCCAGGCGATCGAGCGGGCGACGATCTCCGGCGATCGCTCGTGATAGAGCGTGATCCCGGTCGACGACGTGCTCGGATACGCGAACGTCTCGGCCGGGTACTGCGCGACCGCGGCAAAGGCGCTTGCCGACGCCGCCGACCGCGCGTCATCGGCACCGTACACGAGGTAGATCGAGCGCGGCGCGAACGCGCCGGGTCCGGCGAGCAACCGGCCGCGCTGATCGTCGAGCCCGATACACACCCCGCTCGCGTTCCCCCAGCCGCGACCGCTCGATGCGTAGACCAGGTCGGCGCCGAGCCCGACGCCGAGCGTCGCAAGCTTCGCCGGGACCGCCTTCGGTTGACGCGCCATGAAGGCGAGCGCCGCGCGCATGTCGGTCGGATATTGGTGCGGCGAGATGAGATCTTCGGCGTTCGGTTTGAGCAGGTCGGGCCGCATGTCTTGACGGACAGATTCGCCGTGTCCGCGCAGGTCGACCGCCAAGACGCCCCAGCCGCGGGAGCGGAACAGCGGGACGAACGGATCCCAAACGTTCCGGTCCTCGCCGGCGTCGTGGATCAGCAGCAGCGAGATCGCGTTTTCATCGCGGGCTTCCCAATAGGATCCGCGCAAATGAACGCTGTCCTCGGTCAAACAGGTGACGGGGCGTGCGTCGGGCAGCATTTTCGCTGGCGTACCAGAGCGGGGGAATCTTGTCCTCTCGACTAGCGCTCGTAACCGGTGCCGCGGCGGGCCTCGCGCGCGGGATCGCGCTCGCGCTGGCACGTGACGGGATGCGAATCGCGTTTACCTACAAGCCCGGCGGAACGGATCCGGAGCCCGTGCGCGCGCTGCTCGCCGCCCACGATCCGGACGCTCTTGCGATCGCGGCGGACTTCACCGGCGAGGGGGTCGCGGCAGCGGTCGTCGAGCAGGTCGAACGGCAGCGCGGGCCGGTCGACGTCCTCGTGCATGCTGTTGGACCGATCGTCGTGAAGACATTCGCCGACTCGACCCTCGCTGACTATGCGGCGATGGTGTCGGGAAATCTCGGTTCCGCCGTTTCGCTCGCCTTCGCCGTCCTGCCCGGGATGCGGGCGCGCGGATTCGGCCGGCTCGTCTTTTTTGGAATGAATGGTTCGCACGTTACCCAACCCGCCCGCGGGATGTCGCTCTACGGCGCTGCTAAGGCCGGCGTCGTCACCTTCGCGCGCGCACTCTCGCTCGAAGAAGCGGTCCACGGGATCACGGTCAACGTGATCGAGCCGGGGGATATTCGCGACAAGACGGCGGACCGCACCGCCGCGCATCAGATCGCGGCCAAGAATCCCACCGGCCGGGCCGGTTCCTGGGAAGACGTTGCGGCCGCCGTCCGGTTTGTCGTCGCGGACGACGCGGGATATTTGAACGGCATGGTGCTCGGTGTAAATGGCGGCCTCATTGCAGCGCATGAGTAGCGCCGCGCAGCGCATGAGCAGCGCTGCGCAGCCGCAGGCTCGCTTCCTGATCGTGTTCGCCTGGGTGATCGTTACGGCGGTCACCTTGATGCGCGCGATCGCCGGGTTCAAGGTGCCGCTGACGGGCGACGAGGCCTACTATTGGGAGTGGTACCGGCACCTGGCCCTCGGCTACGTCGATCATCCGCCGGCCGTCGCCTGGACGATCGGTGCCTTCGCGTGGCTCGGCGCGGGTGATCCCGGCCTCGTGCGGTTGGGGTTCGTGGTCTGCGGTGTGATCGCCACGATCGCGGGCGCGCTCGCGGCGACGTTCCTCGCCCGCGGCGACGCGCGCGCGGGGGCCGTGACGGCGATCGCGTTCGCGCTCACGCCGCTCTTGTCGATGGCCTTCGGCAGCGCGACGCCCGACGGACCGTATCTCGCGAGTTGGACCGTCGCGATGTTTCTCGCGATCCGCGCGTTCGACGAACGGCGGCGCAGCGATTTCATCTTCTTGGGGATCGTGCTCGGCCTCGCGCTGCTCGCCCGGATGTTTTCGTTCGCGCTCGTGTTCGGCATCGTGATGTACGCGCTCGATCCGAAACGGCGCTCGGCGTGGCGCGACGGGTTGTGGCTGAGTCTCGCGCTCGCCGCACTGGTATACGCGCCGTTCGTCGTCTGGAACGCATTCAATCACTGGGTGACGTTCGACTTCACGTTCGTCGGCCGGCACGTACGCGAGTTCCAACTCACGCGTCCGATCACGCTCTTGCTCACGCAAGCGGCGGCGTATTCGCCCGGGCTCTTCATCGGCGCGCTGCTCATCCTCGTGCGCGGGAACGCGCTCTTGCGCTGGACGGCGCTACCGCTGATCGGCCTCTTGACGCTGCTCGCGTTCATCGAGCCGGTCGAGATCCACTGGATCCTCGGTCCGTACGCGTCGCTATGCATCGGTCTCGGCGCCGCGTACGTGTCGCTCAAGCAGTGGGCCCGCGTCATCTGGGCGAGTTTCGCCGTCGTTCCGGCCTTCGTGCTGCTGCCGCTCGTGTTCTACGCGGCGGTCGCGCCGGGGTCGGTGTATCAGCAATTTCGCAACACCGGCTCGACGCTGCGCAACAACGGTCCCTTCGAGATCTTCACCTACTGGGAGCTCGCCCAAGACATGCGCGAGCTCGCCGCCAAGAACGACGCCGTCGTGATGACCGACGGCTACGGACTCTCGTCGGTGATCGACTTCTACTCCGGCGTCACGCCGATCGTGATCGGCTACGATTGGCAAGGCCGCGAAGCGCGCAACTGGTACCGCGATTCGCAGCATCCGGCACGTGCGATCTTTCTCGACAAAGAGATGTTGGCGCCCGAACATCCGTCGCCGCAGCATCCCGGGCGGCCGGATTTCGCCGCGAAGCTCGCGCAGGCGTGCGGTCGCGTGGTGCCGTTGCCGATGCTCGAGATCGGCTTCCTCAACGTTCCCAAGCGGCCGTACTATCTGACCCTGTGCGATGAGATGAAACCGGATGCACTGCGCATTTTGCGCTGGGAGACGGACGCTCCGCGCGTCGCCGCGCGGTGATCGACTATATCCCGCTCAGCCGGATCGCCGGCAAACCGCGCACGACCGCCGAGCTGCGCCGGCTCGCGACGGAGCGAATGCGCGGCCTCGGCTATCCGGTGGTCGCGACGGAGTTCTCGCCGCCCGGCTCGGGCTGCCGGTTCGACGTCATCGGGCTCGGGCGATACACGCGCCAAGTGCGCATTTACGAAGTGAAATCGTCGCGCGCGGATTGGCTGAGCGATGCGAAGTGGGAGCGGTATCTGCCGTTCTGCACGCACTTCGCGTTCGTCGCGCCGGCCGGCGTGATCGCGCGCTGGGAGCTCGACCGCGACATCGGTCTCGTCGAGTACGGCCATCCCGCACTCGAACGGATGCTGGCGAATCGCCGGTTCGGGTTCACCGTCGGGCGTGAGGATGCGCTGCGCTCCTCGAAGCCGGCCCGCCGCTTGCGCGACGCCGTCGACGATGCTCACTGGATGGCGATTTTGGAGGCGCTGGCGTTCGGGGCGCCGCTTCCGATGGACGAACCGACCTTTACCGACGGAGCTGGTATTTGAGCGATCACCGCCCCTTTGCACTGCCCGGCGCGCGGCCGCAGTACGGACCCGACAAGCGCGTCGACGTCGTCCACATCGATTTGCATCTGACCCCCGATCTCGCGGCCAAGACGCTGGCCGGTGTGTGCACGACGACCGTGACGGCCGTCGAGGAGCGCGTGACGTCGCTGCGGCTCGATGCGATCGATCTGATCGTCACGGCGGTACGCGATGCCGGCGGGAATCCGCTCGCGTTCCGGCCGGCTGCCGAATCGTTGACGATCGACCTCGCGCAGCCGCTGCTCGCGGGCGAGCGAACGTCGTTTGCCGTGGAGTATCGCGTCGAGCGCCCGCGCCGCGGAGTCTATTTCATCGATACGCCGCGTCAACTCTGGACGCAAAGCCAGGACCAAGACGCGCGCTTCTGGTTTCCGTGTTTCGATTATCCCGCGGAGAAACAGACGACCTCGCAGACGATCGTCGTGCCCGAGGGGCTCTTCGCGCTCGGCAACGGCGCGCTCGTCTCGCGTACGACCGAGCACGGCCGCACGACCTTCCGCTACGAGCAGCGCAGCCCGCACGCGACGTATCTCACGACGCTCGTCGTCGGTGAATTCGCCGAAATCGCGCAGCCGCACCCGCGCGTTCCGATCTGGTATTTCGTGGAACCGGGTTGCGAGGCCGACGGCGAGCGCGCCTTCGGCAATACGCCGCGGATGGTCGACGCGTTCGAAGCGACGATCGGGGTGCCGTATCCATACGAACGCTACAGCCAGATCGCGGTCGCCGAGTTCATCTTCGGCGGCATGGAAAATACCTCGGCGACGACCCAGACCGATCGCACCTTGCACGACGAACGCGCGCACCTCGATTTCTCGAGCGATCCGCTCGTCTCGCACGAGCTCGCGCATCAGTGGTTCGGCGATCTGGTAACCTGCCGCGACTGGGCGCAGGCGTGGCTCAACGAAGGCTTCGCGACCTACTTCGAATGCGTCTGGCGCGAAGCGGACCTGGGCTGGGATGAGTATCTCTACGACGTCTTCACGATCGTCGCGCAGTATCTCGAGGAGGACGGCGACCGGTACCGGCGCCCGATCGTGTGTAACGTGTATCGCGATCCGATCGAGCTTTTCGACGCGCATCTCTATCAGAAGGGCGGCGCGGTGTTGCACATGCTGCGCGGCGAACTCGGCTGGGAGCGGATGAAGCGCGCGCTGCGCCGCTACGTTTCCGACAACGCGCAGCGCAGCGTCGAGACGATCGACCTCGTGCGTGCGATCGAAGCGACCACCGGCCGCAACCTGCGCGGCTTCTTCACGCAATGGCTCGAACGCGGCGGACATCCCGAGCTCGAGTTCGGTTATCGCTGGGACGCCGAGCGTTCTCATGCCTTGCTCACGATCGCACAGAAGCAGCCGGTCGACGACGCCAATCCGGCCTACGTATTCGACATCGATGCCGGCTTTGTTCGCGAGGCGCCGCCGGTGCCCGCGCGCGATGCCGGCGACGGACCGTTGCCGGGCGAGAAACGCGTGCGGCTGCGCGTCGAGCGCGCGACGGAAACCTTTGCGATCCCGCTCGATGCCGAACCGCAGCTCGTGCGCGTCGATCCGGGTGCGTACATTCTGTGTACGGCGACCTACGCGCTGGGAGCCGACATGAACGCGCGCGTGCTGCACGCCGAGCCGAGCGTCACGGCGCGCATCCGCGCTGCGCGTGCGCTCGCCAAGGATGGCTCGCGCGTTGCGCGCGAGGCGCTGGCCGGGGCGTTGCGCGACGATCCGTTTTGGGGCGTCGCCGCCGAGATCGCAACCGCGCTCGGCGGGACGCGCGCGCCTTCGGCGCGCGAGACGCTGCTCGCCAACGTCACACACCCGCATCCGCGGGTCCGGCGCGCGGTCGCGAGCGCGCTCGGCGCGTTTCGCGATGCCGATACGGCGAGCGCGCTGCTGGCCCTGGGCGACGATCCGTCGTATTTCGTCGTCGCCTCGAGCCGCGCAGCGCTCGGCAAGACGCGCGATCCGCGCGCATTCGACGCGCTCGTCGCGGCGCTCGCGACGCCGTCGTGGAACGATACGATCGGGGCCGGCGCGGCGAGCGGCCTGGCCGAGCTCGCCGATGAGCGCGCGTTCGAGCCGCTCCTGGCGGCGGCGCGGCCGCCGAGCGGCGAAGGTCTGCGGCGTGCGGCGACGCGCGCGCTCGGCCGACTCGGCGCGCTCGTCGAACCGCTGCGCGGCCGGGTTGCCGACGCGCTCGAGCGGATCGTCGAGGATGGCTCGTATCTCGTGCGCGTGAGTGCGTACGCCGCGGCGGAGACGCTCGGTGATGCGCGGCTGCTCGGAACCCTCGACCGGCTTGCACGCTTGGAGAGTGACGGGCGGTTGCGACGCGACGCCGCGGAAGCCGCGATCCGCGTGCGCGAAGCGCAGAAGGTTCCCGCCGAGGTGGCGGCACTGCGCGAGGATGTCGACAAATTACGCGCCGAGCTCGCGGCGCTGCGCGAAACGTTCGACGAGCACAAGACGTCTTGAGATCGCTACGTCTCGTTTTCGCCGCGGCAGCGCTCGCGGCGGTGGCGGCGTGCGCGCCGCAGCACCCGGCAGCTCTGCACGCCGCCCCGCTGAAGCTGGGGTCGGTCCCCGCCGCCCACGCGCCGCGCTGGAGCGCGGCCGACCTGCGCGCGCTGCAGACCGCGCTGCGCGGCGTCTTCACCGAAACGCGCGCGGCGACCAGCGGCGTTGCGATCGTCGATGCTGACGCGCGGCCGCTCTTCGGCCTCCACGACCGCACGCCGTTCGTCCCGGCCTCGACGTTCAAACTGTTGTGCGGGATCAGCGCGCTCGATGTCCTCGGTTCGCAGTACCGGTTCGCGACGGATCTGCGCGCCGCCGATTCCGCCGACGGCTCGACCGTCCGCGGCGATCTGTACCTCGTCGGCGGCGGCGATCCGACATTGACGGGCGACGATCTTCGCGCCGCGGCGGGGGCGCTCGCGCACGCCGGGATCGAGCGTGTCGACGGCGCGCTGGTCGCCGATGCGAGCACGTTTGCCGGGCCCGAGGTCAATCCGGCTTGGGATCCCGACGATCTGCAATACGGCTACGCCGCCGGCGCGAGCGCGCTGCAGATCGATGAAGGCACCGTCGAGTTCCATCTGGTTCCGGCGGTGGCCGGCGTACCGGCCCGCATCGAGGTGCGGCCACCGGGCGGCGGGGTCGTCGTGCACGGCGGGGTGTTGACCGGCTATGCGACGGATCTCTCGATCGAACGCGATGCGACGCGCAACGTCTTCGCGTTCGCCGGTCGCATCGCCGTGGGTGCGGAGCAATCGTTCTGGCGGCCGGTGACCGATCTGCCGCTCTATGCGGGGAACGTGCTGGCGAGCCGGCTCGCCGAGCGCGGCATCGATGTGCGTGACGGCGTGCGGCTCGGCGTCGCTCCGCTCGGCGGCGTCGCGTTCTGGGTGCATCGCTCGGCGCCGCTCGGCTCGATCGTCCACGACATGTGGCTGACCTCCGACAACCATCATGCCGAGCAACTGCTGCGCGTGCTCGGCGCGCAGCGCGGGACCGGCACGATCGCAAGCGGCGCGCTCGTCGAGCGCGCGATCCTCGCCCGCGACGGTGTTCCGGCACCCGGCCTCCGAGTCGTTGACGGCAGTGGTCTCGCCGCGAGCGATCGCGTTGCGCCCGAGACGCTCGCTATCTTGCTCGCGCGCGCCGCGAGCGATCCGGCCGGCGCGACGATCGTGCGCGATCTCCCGCGCGTCGGTATCGAAGGGACCGTGCGCTACCGCGTGCTCACCGATGCGGCGGGCCGCGTACGCGCGAAGAGCGGCCACATCAGCGACGTCAACGCGCTGGCCGGCTACGTGCAGACGCGCCGTCACGGCCGCGTTGCCTTCGCCTTCATCGTCAACGGCAGCGGCGCCGACGACGACGCGGTCGACGACGGAATCGACCGGGCGCTCGATATCCTCGCGCGATCCTGATAAAACTATCAAAGGGCCGTCTCGTGCGGCGAGAAGTCCCGGCCTATGCCAGCTCCAGCAATCGGGACCAATCTGATCATGCGCATCGAGTCGCCGAGCGAACCCGGCGCCTTCGGCGTGCTCGCCTCCACCATTGGTGATGCCGGCGGGATCATCAGCGCGGTCGACATGCACACCGTCGGCCGGACGGCGGTCGTGCGCGACGTGACCGTTGCGGTCAATTCCGAAGCGACCGGCGAGGCGGTGCGCCTGGCCGTCGAAGCGCTGCCCGGTTTTCGCATCGTGAGCGTGTCGGACTCGACGTTCCTCGCGCATCTGGGCGGCAAGATTCGTATCGAACCGAAGATTCCAGTCAAGACGCGGCAAGATCTCTCGACCGTCTATACGCCGGGCGTCGCGCGCGTGTCGCTCGCGATCGCGGCCGATCCTTCGAAGGCGTATCAGTTGACGATCAAGCGCAACACGGTCGCCGTCGTTACCGACGGCACCGCCGTACTCGGCCTGGGCGATATCGGGCCGTTCGGCGCGGCGCCGGTAATGGAAGGCAAATGCATGCTCTTCAAGCAGTTTGCCGACATCGACGCGTTTCCGATCTGTCTCGACACGAAAAACGTCGATGAGATCGTCGAGACCGTCAAACGCATCGCCCCGATCTTCGGCGGGATCAATCTGGAAGACATCAGCGCGCCGCGCTGTTTCGAAGTCGAACGCCGGCTGATCGAAGAACTGGATATCCCGGTGATGCACGACGATCAGCACGGAACCGCCGTCACGATCCTCGCGGCGCTGATCAACGCGGCCGCCGTCGTCGGCAAGAAACTCGAAGACATGACGATCGTGCTCAGCGGTTCGGGCGCGGCTGGGACGGCGACGATCAAGATGCTGCTCGGCGCGGGCGTGCGCGACGTGATCGCGGTCGACCGCGAAGGCGCGATCAACCGCGATGAGTCGTACGTCAACTCGCATTGGACTTGGCTCGCCGAGCATACCAATCGTGAGAACCGTCGTGGCAAACTCGGCGACGTCCTCGCCGGTGCCGATGCCTTCATCGGCGTCAGCGCGCCCAACATTCTCACGGTCGACGACTTGAAGAAGATGGCGCGCGATCCGATCGTGTTCGCGATGGCGAACCCGACCCCGGAGATCATGCCCGACGTCGCCGCGCCGTACGTCGCCGTCATCGGCACCGGCCGCAGCGACTTTCCCAATCAGGTGAACAACTTGCTGGCCTTCCCGGGGCTCTTCCGCGGCGCGCTGGAATGCCGCGCGAGCCGGATCACCGAGAAGATGAAGCTCGCGGCGGCCCACGCCATCGCCGGGGTCGTAGGAGACGAGCGGTCGCCGGAGTACGTGATCCCGAGCGTTTTCGACACCCGCGTCGTCGACGCGGTCGCCTCCGCGGTCCGCGAAGCGGCAATCGAAGAAGGCATCGCTCGCAGGACCTCACTCGTTCAAGAGGACGACAGCACTCTCGCCGCCGTGAAGTAGGGACCGATGCCTGAACGTATCCTGATCATCGAAGACGATCCCGACATCGCCACCTTCGAACGCACGTTTCTCGAGCGTGCCGGATACGAAGTCAAAGTTGCTCACACCGGCGCGGCCGGTCTCGAAACCGAGCCGCAGTTCAAACCCGCGATCGTGTTGCTCGACGTCGAGCTCCCCGACATCTCGGGCCTCGATGTCTGCACGTCGCTGGCGAACTCGAGCGACGCGTTCATCCTGATGGTCTCCGCGCATTCCAGCGAAGGCGACAAACTCAAGGGCCTCGGCCTCGGCGCGGACGACTACATCGCCAAGCCTTTCTCCGGCAACGAGCTGGTCGCGCGCGTGCAGTCGTTCTTGCGGCGCCGCGAACGCTCGCGGCGCAGCGACTCCGACGGCAAACTCGCGATCGGCAGCGCCTCGCTCGTACGTGACTTTCACACGCTGGAAAACGGCACGACGAACGTGACGCTCACGGCGCTCGAATTCCGGCTCTTGTGGTTCTTGGGCGAAGCCGAAGGCAAGCTCCTGACGCGCGCGCAGATCCTCGAACGCGTTTGGAACGACGTGTCGGGCGTGCCGACGCGCGTCGTCGACGTGCACGTGGCGGCGCTGCGCAAGAAGCTGCGCGAGGTCGACGCGAACCTCGAAATCTCCAGCGTCCGTGGGATCGGCTACCGGCTCGACTCGAAGTGAGTTCGCGCTGAACGGAGTCGGCGATCTCGCGCTCGACGCACGCGATCCGCGGCCGCTCTACGTGCAGATCGCCGATGGACTGGCCGGCGCCATCGAGCGCGGCGACCTCGCGCCGAACGCGCGGCTGCCGGCGATTCGCGCGCTCGCGCGCGACCTGGACGTCGCCTCGATCACCGTGAACGCGGCGTACGACGTGCTCTCCGCGCGCGGCCGCGTCGTCGCGCGCGCCGGCCGCGGCACGTTCGTCGCGCCGCCGCGCTCCGATGACGAACCGTTCGCCCGCAAGTGGGAGCCGGATCTCGGCCGCGTTTCGCGCGCGGAACGCATGGAAGGCGTCTTCGATCAACTCGCCCGGGCGCGCGCGCCGGGCGCGATCTCGCTTGCGACCGGACATCCCGCGCCGGAGACCTTTCCGCTCGCCGATTTCGGCCGCGCGATGGCGCGCACGTTCGCCGAAGACGACGCGGCGGCGATGCAGTACCGCGCGAATACCGGCGATCCTGCGCTGTGCGAGACGCTCGCGCGCGGCCTGCGCGCCCGCGGCGCCCGCGCGAGCGGTTCGGAGATCATCGTTAGTTCGGGCGCGCAGCAAGCCGCCGATCTGATCGCGTCCGTCGTGCTCGGCGAGAGCGCCGTCGTCGCCGCCGAAGCGCCGACGTATGCGGGAACGCTCGGCGTCTTCGATGCGCGCGGCGCGCGCTACGTGGAAGTACAAAGCGACGCCGAGGGCGTGCGCGTCGACGACGTCGAGCGCGTGTTTGCCGAATACCGGCCGCGGCTCTTGTATCTCGCGCCGATCGCCGTGAATCCGACCGGTGCGGTGCTGCCGGCGCGCCGCGCAAAAGCGATCGTGGCGCTCGCGCGGCGCTACGACGTGCTGATCCTCGAAGACCAAACCGGCTGGGTGTTCACCTACGAAGGCGCGGCGCCGCCACCGCTTGCCTCCTACGACGATGAGGGGCGCGTGATCCTGATGGAGTCGCTCTCGAAATCGATCTTCCCGGCGCTTCGAATCGGGTATTTGCTGGTGCGCGGCTCGATGCGCGCGTCGATCGAGGCGGCCAAGGTGCGCACCGACTCGTTCACCTCGACGCTCACCCAGCGCGCACTCTGGCGGTTCCTCGAATCGCCCGACTATCCGCGCCACCTCAAAGCGGCACGCGGCCTCTATCACCGGCGGCGCGATGCGTTCATCGATCAACTCTGCACCGCGCTGCCGTGGGCAGAGGTCCGGCCGCCGCAAGCGGGGACGAACGTCTGGTTGCCACTCCCCTCCCGCATCTCAACGCAAGCGGCATTCGATGCCTGTGCGCGCGAAGGGGTACTGGTCATGCCCTCCGAGCCGTACTATCCCACTCGCAGCGGTCCGCCCGCGCTACGTCTCTCGTTCGGCGATCTGGATGAAGCGACGATGCGGACCGGGATCGAACGGCTCGCGCGCGCACTCGGAGGAGTTCCCGTTTGAATCTGTCCCGGTTTGCCCTGATCGCTGCGCTCGCGGCTGTTGCGGCGCCCGCGAGCGCAGCGGTGCCGTTCCATGCGCCGGTCGAAGTTCGTTACGGTGCGCCGGCCGGAACGCTGCCGGTAGAGCATCTGCACGGCAGCACGTACGATGCGATTCTGCCCTCCGGGCGCATCGTCACGCCAAGCGGCGCGAGCGTTGTGACGGGGATGAACGCGCTCGGTGCGGCCCTCACGCCCGACGGCCGCTACGCGATCGTCAGCAACGACGACGACCGCGACGCGCTCGTGCGCAGCATGATCGATCCCGACGTGACGGGCGGCTATGCGCTCACCGTCGTCGACACCGAGACGATGCGCGTCGTGAGCCGCTTCAGCGAACCGGGCGCGACCTATGTTGCGGGCGTCGCGGCGTTCGCCGATCCGGCGAATCCGGCGCACACGCTCGTGCTTGCCGCGGGCGGCGGAAGCAACGCCGTCTACGTGTTTTCGCTCGCAGCGAACGGCACGCTGGTTCCCGATCGCAAACACGTGATCGCGATCGGCGGACCGTTCGATCCGGTCTTCGCAAACGCCGGTCATAGCTCGCCCGTGACGATCGTCGTTTCGCGCGACGGCCGCCGCGCGTACGTCGTCGATGAGGGCGGCGACAGCGTCACGACGATCGACGTGCTCGCGCGCAGCATCATCGGCACGCCGCAGCCGGTCGGCTTTTTTCCCTACGGCGCGGCGCTCGCCGGCGATCGGCTCCTCGTCACGAACGAGGGCCTGATGCGCTATGGCTACACGGTGCAAGAACCGGCGCCGCCCTTCGGTTACCCGCCGCCGGACCGCGAGCATGCCTCGTCGCTCTCCGTGCTCGATCTCGACGGCGCGGGGGACGTCGCGCCGGTGCCGCTCGAAGCGGGCGCGGCGCAAGCGGTCGTGATGGACAACGTGCCCGATGGGATCCACGCCTGGGGCGGCGCCCATCCGTCCGCCGTGACGGTGACGCCCGATGGTGCCTACGCCTACATCGCGATGACCGGCGTAGATCGGATCGCGACGGTCGCCCTGGCGGGCGCACCGCGCGTCGTCGGCGGCACGGAGCTCCGGCTCTTCGATCGCGGGCCGTACGGCACGCAGCCGACGGCGCTCGCGCTCAGCCGTGACGGCTCGACGCTGTATGTCGCGCTCGCCGGGCTCGATGCGGTTGCGGTGATCGACGCGCACGACCCCGTGCACCTGCACCGCAAAGGGTTGATCCCGACCGGCTGGTTTCCAACGGCGCTCGTGCTGTCGCCCGACGACGCGGCCCTGTACGTCGTCAACACGAAAGGGTTTGGACACGACGCGGGCTTCAGCGGCGACGAGACGAACGCCGCGGGCGCGCTCGCAACCTGGTCGACGTTCGAGAAGATCGATTTGACCGCCACGCGGCTCGCCGACGCGACGCTTACGACGCTCAAGAACGCACGCACCATCGCGGGGGCGCGCGCGCCCGCCTTGCCGCACGCGGTGCGCAATGTTGTCCTGATCGAAGCGCCGGGCGCGACCTTCGATGCCACCTTCGGCGATTTGCGCAGCGATTGGGCCGATCCGGAGTTTGCGGCGGGTTCGGCCGCGACGCCGAACTTGCACGATCTCGCGCAGCGCTATGCGCTCGCGGTCAACTTCTACGCCGATGCGGAAGAAGCGGATGCGGGACACCAATTCCTCGCAGCCGGCGAAGCGACCGCGTACACCGAGCGCGCGGTACGCAACAAAGCGTTGCAGCGAACGCTCTTCGGCGCGGACGAAGATCCGGAAGATGCGGCGCGTTCGGGTTCGATCTTCGACGAGCTCGCGCGTCACCGGCTCTCGTTCCGCGATTACGGCGACCTCGTCTGCGTTGCGGGCTACGATGACGGCGCGGCGCCCGACCCGCGCGCCGATGACCCGGCCTTCGTCTCGCCCGACGACGTGCTCGCGCCGACGCAGAGTTTGGGCGGCCGGTTCGACGAGAATGTCCCCGCGCCGGCGGTTCTCCGCGGCCACGTCGACGAAAACTACCCGGCTTGGAATCCGCGTATCCGCGACGAACGCCGCGCGGCCGAATTCGTGCGCGATTACGGCGCCCTGGCCCGCAAGAACCGTGCGCCGCGCTACGCCCAAGTGGTCCTCGCCGGTTCGCAGGGCGATGCCGACGTCGCGATCGGCACGATCGTCGCCGCGCTTTCGCGTACGCCGGCGTGGCGCACGACGGCCGTTTTCATCACGCCGGTCGACGCGCTCGGCGGCCGCGATCATCTCGACGTGTATCGCACCTACGCGCTGGTCGTCTCACCGTGGTCCCGGCCGGGCTACGTCGGCGTGCGGCATCTTTCAAGCGTGAGCGTGCTCAAAACGTCAGAGGAACTGCTCGGCCTGCACCCGCTCTCGCTCGGCGATCTGCTGGCGAGCGACATGAGCGACTTTTTCGGCACCCGGCCGCAGCTTGCGCCGTACGTTGCGACGGCCGGACTCCCCCCTTCGACGGAGAAGGCTGCCCCATCACCGTGACGACCGAATCCGCAAAGACCTACGCTGCTCCCTATGTTTCGCATGACGCCGGCGCTCTTGCCGGCGCCATCGTGCTGCGCCCCGGCACGGCTGTCGACCGCCTCGTGCCGCTCAAGGGTGAACCCTCGCCGATCGCGGATCGCGCGATCGCGCAGCACGGCATCCTCGTGCGCACGTTGCGCGACCGCGGCGTCGCCGTCACCGAACTCGCCGAAGAAGTCACGACGCCGACGGCGTGTCTGCTCGCGGATTGCGCCGTGCTCTTTCCCGACGGCGCGCTCCTGACGCGGCCCGCGCAAGTCGAACGCCGTCACGAAGCGGCCGTCGTCGAAGCGGCGCTCGGGACGCTCGGGATCCCGGTCGTGGGACGCATCGACGCGCCCGGCTTGCTCGACGGCAGCGATGTGATCGTCGCGGGCGATACCGTTTTCGTCGGCGTCGCGCGCGGTCCGCAGGGCCAGCGCCAGCGCTCGAATGCCTTCGGCCGCAAAGCGCTTGAAGCGTTTGCGTCGCGGTCGGGCAAGACGGTCGTCGAATTGCCGATCGCCTCCGACGTGATGCATTTACGCAACGTCTTTTCCGTCGTTGGAACGTCGACCGTGATTGCGGCGCCGGAGAAAGTCGATCTCGTGGCCTTGAACGGGATGACCGTCGTCGAGGTTCCGCGCGGCGAAGAATACGCCGCCGGCGTGCTGCCGCTCGGTGAGAAGCGCGTGCTTGCGAATCTGCGTTTCCGGGAAAGTCTTGCCATCATGCGCACGGCGAAAATCGCGGTCGAGGCGATCGATCTCTGGGAGTTCGGAAAGGCCGGCGCGGGCGTGTTTTCTCTCGTCCTCGCCGTCAAAAGAACCTAGATGCGCGTCGCGGTCATGAGCGATATCCACGGAAACATCCGTGGCCTCGACGCATGCCTGGCCGACCTCGCCGCACAAGGCGGGGCCGACGCCGTCGTTGCGGCCGGTGACTTGTGCATGGACGGTCCCAAGCCGAAGAAGGTTCTCAAGCGGTTGCACGAGATCGGCGCGTTCGCCGTACGCGGGAATACCGATCGCGCGATCGCGCTCGAGCCGCTCGATGCCGAGGGTGAGATTGCCTGGTATCGCGAGCAGATCGGCCCCGAATGGCGCGCCTACCTCGGACAGCTTCCGTTCGTGCTGCGCTTCGGCGACCCGGGCAACGAACTCGTCATCACGCACGCGAACCCGAAGAACGATGACGAGCACGTCTGGCCCGATGCCGCCGACGACCAACTCGAACGCCTCTTCGGCGACGTCGACGGCGCGACGTTCGCGTTCGGACATCTTCATCTGCCGTACGTGCGCGTGTGGCGCGGCAAGACGCTCGTCAACGTCGCGTCGGCCGGCTTGCCGAAGGACGGCGATCCGCGCGTCCACTATGCGATCCTGACGGAGCGCTCCGGCGGCTGGGAAGTGAAATCGCGCCGCGTCGTCTTCGACATCGCGCGGGTGGAACGCGAACTCGAGAAAAGCGATCATCCGCACAAGGGCGAGCGGATCGCCGTGCTGCGGCGGCACCGCTACAAGCAACTCGGCAACGTGATCCCATGAGCGACGCCGCGATCCGTATCGACCGGCTCGTCAAACGCTATGGCGAGTTTACGGCGGTCGACGCGATCTCGTTCGCGGTCGAGCCCGGCGAGTTCTTTGGCTTGCTCGGGCCCAACGGCGCCGGGAAAACGACGACGATCAACGCGATCGTCGGCCTTGCGAAGATCACCTCGGGATCGATTTCGCTCTTCGGTCACGATGTCGAGCGCGACTGGCGCGCCGCGCGCGCGACGGTCGGACTCGCTCCGCAAGAATACAATTTCGACCGTTACCTCAACATCCGCGACATCTTGATCTATCAGGCCGGGTATTACGGGCTGCGCGGTCCGGCGGTGCGCCGCCGTGCCGACGACTTGCTCGAACGCTTCGACCTCACGAGCAAAGCGCGCCAACCGTACATCCGGCTCTCGGGCGGGATGAAACGCCGCCTGACGCTCGCGCGCGCGCTCATGCACGAACCGCGGTTGTTGATCCTCGACGAACCGACGGCCGGCGTCGACGTCGAACTGCGGATCGAACTCTGGGCGTTTCTCAAAGAGCTCAAAGCCGCCGGGACGACGATCGTGCTCACGACGCACTACCTCGAAGAAGCCGAAGAACTCTGCGACCGGATCGGGATCATCGAGGCGGGCAAGGTCGTCGCGCTCGAACGCACGAGCGTGCTGATCGGAAACCGCAGCCTGCAAGACGTCTTCCTGGAGCTGACGCGGCGATGAACTGGGTTGGGCTGCAGACGATCGTCAAACGCGAGATCGTGCGTTCGTTTGCGATCATCAACCAAGTCGTCTGGCCGCCGGTCATCACGACGTTGCTCTACATCTTCGTTTTCGGGGTCGGCCTCGGCAGCCAGATCAAGACGATCGACGGCGTCAGCTACGCGACGTTCCTCATTCCCGGGCTCATCATGCTGCAAGTGATCGACCAGACCTATGCCGAGAGTTCGAG
>Ga0116231_10003443_pt1 | contig 32879 bp, 23 predicted proteins | sample S1TSphgellanicum_2_FD_89695 | JGI IMG/M metagenome (GOLD analysis project Ga0116231, IMG submission 89695) | Host-associated microbial communities from peat moss isolated from Minnesota, USA - S1T2_Fd - Sphagnum magellanicum MG | ecosystem: Host-associated > Plants > Peat moss > Unclassified... | reverse complement strand
TTGAGAACATGGCCTCAATCAGCCCTGTTAGAGATCCTTACCCTACTACTACACTTGAGAACATGGCCTCAATCAGCCCTGTTAGAGATCCTTACCCTACTACACTTCAGAAAATGGCCTCAATCAGCCCCGTTAGAGATCCTTACCCTACTACACTTAAGAACATGGCCTCAATCAGCCCTGTTAGAGATCCTTACCCTACTACTACACTTAAGAACATGGCCTCAATCAGCTCTGTCCGAGATCCTTACCCTACTACTACACTTAAGAACATGGCCTCAATCAGCTCTGTCCGAGATCCTTACCCTACTACTACACTTAAGAACATGGGCTCCCTCAATCATGCAGTGTAAAGATTGGGTCAAAAGCATTCTCTCAAGCCACCATATGGTGCTGCTGCGGCTTTTACATGTGCGCTTGTACAAAGAAAGAAGCCCCATCCCATTGGTACCTAACCTACCTTAGGCATGGGGTCAAGTCCCTTGGCTGGTAATTTCCCCAGGTAAGCGGCGGACATAGTAAGGTGCAAAACTGGGATGGAGTAATAATTTGGTAGAGTAGGCAGCAATTGGATTTTACGGACCGGTCGCTCGTCGTCGTCGTCGTCGTCTTCGTCGTCTCTCTGGTCCGCTCTCAATGTTTTTTCACTTCGCAGAAAGGGGCGCGCGGGGCAGGGGGAAGGGGATCGGGGTGAGAGGGGTGAGAAGGGCTACGCAGACGAAAAACGTCGAGACACGAGAGAAGTGAGAGAGAGAGAGAGAGAAAGGGAAGCCACAGCTGTGTGCTGTGTACGGTCGCCGATCGGATCTGGATCCGGCATTGTGCTCTAGTTTGGCTACACAGAACTAGATTCCAAAGCACAAGGAGAAGAGTGAGGATGCGTTAGAATAGATGATGGATCTGAAAGTGGAAGGAGTTTGGTTCGAATAGAATAGAATAGAATAGAATAGATAGGCAGGGGGGAGGGGAGGGGAGGGGAAGGGAAGGGAGGAGCGAGTGCTATGGCTGTGGCAGAAATCGGCCTGGGATTGAACATGCTCCCCATGGCGCGAAACTATCCTCTTCTTTCGATGGAAGTGCAGCAAAACGGATCAGATCAGCTGTACGACAGACCGCCCCGGGATCAGCAGCAGGCCCAGAATCCGCAACAGCAGCCAAGGCAAGCGCAAATGGCGGAAGCGAATGGCGGGGGCGTTTTGCGGGAGAGCGGGGCAGATGACGAAGGAGCAACCTTGGATGCCGGGAGCAATGTGAGCAATGACAGTATGCGGGAACTGGAAGAGCTTCTTACGAAGCTTAATCCCCTGGCCAAGGAGTTCATTCCACCATCGCACTCTGATGCGTCTTCTGCTGCTCTGGCAGCATCAATTCCCAAGCAAAACTCTCGCAGGGTAACAGATGCTTGCCCCTTTTCTTACGGCTGTTCTCGGGTTCTTCATGACTTTTAAGCTATCTTTGTTCTTTGATCTTTATCTCACCAGGCTGTGTTGCGGGGCTTTGATTGACGTCATTGAAGAATGGCAACAATGGCGGGAGCAAGAAACGAGTCAATAGTCGAACGAGTCGAGCACAGCGTGAAGATAGTATCCGACGGACGGTGTATGTTTCGGACATAGATCAGCAGGTAAGGCTTCCTTACCGTCGTTTCTCTCTCTCAGTCCGTCGTCGCCTTTCCATTTGCCCTAATTCATGCTCTTGAGACCATTCAAGATGTCCCCCAAGATTAACTTTCTAAGCGGCTGCAATGGTCCGAATTTCTCCTTGTCTCCTTGCTGGTTCATGCAGTGGCGATGTAGATCAGCAGGTTAGCATTGTGTGAATATCCAACGCTTCAATTCTGTGGAGCTACCAGCAGAACCTGGAACTCTTGCCAGGAGCTTGAATCTACATGTATAATGACGCCAGTGTGACCAAGAGCCTCTTTTTTTCCATAGGAGGCAGTTGCAGACCCCTTGGTCGCTACTTCCCTGTTGGGATTTGGGCTCTATTGAAGTTTGAATGGCAAGTTTAGCCATCACCATGCTTATGTGGAGCAGATTTTCAATATATCTGCTCCACACAAGCTACACAGTTTATCAGACTCTGTACCTAATCTTATTCTTTTGCTGTTTGGTTTGTGAAAGGTTACAGAAGAACAGCTTGCAGCTCTGTTCATCACCTGTGGTCAGGTAACTTCCAAACCACTCAAGAAGCTCTTTGAATTCAGTCTTTGCTTTGAGGTTCATGCTGACTTGCAGCATTATCCTCTGGCTCCAGGTGGTGGATTGTCGGGTGTGTGGGGACCCAAACTCAGTGCTGCGATTTGCATTTGTTGAATTCACTGATGAAGGTAATGTGATTTGCACCTTCCACAGCATCTCAGTTTTATAACCAAGCCATCATTTTCAGGATGTATAATTCTTCATCCTGGATTTTCTCTGACACTCCCTGTCATGCTGTGTTTGTTTCTGCATAATGACCAGAGGGAGCCCGTGCAGCATTGAGTCTTGGGGGCACAATGCTGGGATATTATCCTGTTCGGGTTCTTCCTTCTAAGACAGCTATTGTGCCTGTCAATCCAACCTTCCTACCTCGGGTTGGTATAGCCAAGGACTTATCAGATTCTGTATTGTATCTATTGTGTGAAGTAGCATTGAAATGTCAGAATGGACAAAAGCTTATTCATAGTCAGCATTCAGTTCTTGTGTTAGACCGTTTCAGTGATGGGCTTGTACTCCTCTTTATCCGTATCTTATGAGATGACTGTGGCAGACTGAAGATGATCGGGAGATGTGTGCCCGCACCATTTACTGCACAAATATTGACAAGAAGGTGAAGTGGAACCCAAATTCCAGTGTTATTCACATTTCATACTGCGTAATTTCAGCTTCCTGGGAGTGGAATGTCTTCCCTTGAAGGTTTTCTCTGAGAAAGTGTCACCTTGGATGCAGGTGTCACAGGCTGATGTAAAGCTCTTCTTTGAGTCTTTGTGTGGTGAGGTAAGCTTGCATGGTATGCCATACTTCTGTACATGTCTGAAGATTTCCTGTTGTGGTGTGTTGTCTGTAAGGAGGTCTCTGAAAGAGAGCTTTTGTTGCTGAACCAAAGACATCCTGACAGTTTTCTGGAAGTGGCTTGGAGATGGAATGTGCAGGTTGCACGACTGAGATTGCTGGGGGACTACCATCATTCTACGCGAATTGCATTTGTAGAGTTTGTGATGGTATGTGCATTCTCTCTCATCTGTAGACAACTTCTTACAAGACTGAAGGGAACTCAATATCCAGAATTTTGTGCAATATAACTGGCCCTGTGCACTTGCAGGTTGCCTCTTTTATGTGCATTTAAACAGTGCAAAGGTCACTGTACACTACTCAAACACAAATGTGTATGTGCTGTCTCATGTCATGTTATGACATTTAGACTCAAATCCAAGTCTTTGGGAGATAGATTTTACGTCATGTGCAGCAGGTGACACAATGTCACCTTTTGTTCATGTAGATGCTGATGTGACCTAAGCACATGCTTACAAGCTTTCAAATGAACAATATCATTCCACATGTTGGGTCCTAGTTTTCATCCTTTTGTGCACTCACCTGATAACGGTTTGTGTCTATGTGGTGATTTGCTTTTGTTATGTGGTCCACACATTCTGTCTACCTGTAGTGACTACTATGTAGGGCTCTCTATGGTTTAGGCTTAGATGAAACAACTCTTATCCTGTCAAGCTTATTGCAGCTTGAATGAGGTACTATTGACTTCTTTCATTAGCAATGTATCTTGATTGCTAGCCAACATCATAACTGAATCTGCCCATTGCTTCCTGCAATGTGACAGAAACTCAAGATGTACATTTTTGTAAAATTATGTGCCCAAATTTAGTTCAGTATGTACCAATTGTCAGAAGCTGAGGAAGGTGATGGTTTGATTCCTTGTGACTGACACTCACAAGGTAACAATTGCACCCCTTTTTTTTTATGGTAGTTCTGGTTTTGCTGGAATTGACACCATGGTCACCTTCAAAGCCTTATTGTAGAGTTTTATCTGCATTCTAATAGATATGTTTATTTAGCTACATTCACCACCAGGAACTGATGAAGTCAGTGTGGAGTCGCAGCAGCCAGTCACTGCTAGTCAAGATGGAGGTGATGGTCTCTGTGTGTGACAAGGCTATGACCACACTCATTCTTGTGATGTTGGTTTTGGTTTTGCTTGAATGACACAAACATGACCTTTCAAAGTGTTGTGAAATTTTCTTTGCAATCTCATAGATATTTGTTGCTGATGAGTGTGAGTCATCTGAACAGTTGATAGAGATGTTATTGCATATTTTTCCCAATACTATTTCTACAGGGTAGAAATTGTTATAGAGGAGATCTGATGTTGCTTGCAATCCTGGAGTAGAGCAACTAACGAAGAAGTACCGAAATTAGCCATAGAACCAATCAAATTGGGAATGCCTGGTTTGAGTGAGAGAAGTGGTAAATCATTTTGTTGAAATATTGCCAGCCTGATTAAAAAACTTCCTCTTGCTTCCTTTGGGTGTTATGAAAAAGGGGTAGGCTATATGCCACTAATACTCTGTCTTTCTGGCTGTATGTGCCATAAACAATCTGCTTTCTGCTATAGATTTTCAATGCTGAGCACAGGAAAGTGTGAATGTCCATATTTTGTGTGAAAATGAGTGCGATGGTTACAAGGTGCTATTACAAAAGGGAATTGTGTCTCTTGCAAGATATTGATTTGAAATTCTCCTTTGCAGGCTGAAAGTGCAATGGCAGCATTGAATTGCAGTGGGGCTATCTTGGGCTCACTTCCAATAAGGTGAGCAAGCCCTTGTTTGCAAAGGATTCAGTTTCTTTTGAGCTTAAGTATTTCTGCTCCAGACAAGTTTGAAGTTGACATTTACTTTTGTATTTCTAAAGCTCATTGAAGTCATTTGTGTTCTGTTCAGGGTGAGTCCATCAAAGACACCTGTAAGGCCTCGGTCTCCACGGCCTCCTCTGCATTAATTGACCAAATTTTCCAGCAGTTCCTTGAACACTTGGTGTCTAAGTATGTCCAAAGTCTCAGCTGGCCTGTGTGCTTTGCTCACAGATCAAGACTAATGTTCAGTCATGCTTTCCAGACTGTTCAGCATGCTGGAGAAACATGATAGTGTCATGGCATTTGTGCACATATTCCATGGTGTCATGTGCAATTCCATAGAAAGAGCTGTGGCAAGCTGCTATTGAGCTTGTAAAATTTACATTTTCTCCTTAAATTATGGAAATGGAAGGTGGTGGTGGGTCCCAAGGTACTTTTCAGTTATTAGTGCTCCTGAAAAGTGAGCTCAAAGTTATACGGACTTAAAACTTGTCTCCTCAATATTTTAGGCTGTGCATGATAAAACGATGATAAGCTCCTAACACAAGTTGGGTGTCACATTTGTTACTTATCAAGTACTATTGGGTGACTGACTAAATGAGTTGCTCCTGGAAGCAGCCTCTTGTATGGAGGTTGAACAAGTGACAATACAGGTTAATGCTCGACATTTATCAGGTTTATGCTCGACTTTTTAAAGGTTAGTTATAATCTACTTGCATCATAGTTTAAGAACTCTTTAAGAATTAAATTCAATTGTTAATCGTGAATCAGTTAGTCACTTATAATTCCATTTAAATCAGGTGGGTTTAGAATGTGATAAGTTTTATCCCCATGAATATAGTTAGGTGTGGCAACATTCCCTCAAACCAGATAATCGAAGGGGTTGTTCATGGTCTCTTTGCTAGTGTTTGTGGTTTGATTCAAGACTGGATTTAAGTGTGTTTAGCTTGCCAACTAAATGTCATTGTGTTTTTTTCAATTCATAAAGGAAAGGAAGATTTATATATTAAGGAAGATTGTTTGGTTTGTTTGTTACATCCAAATCCCCCAACTGATGACACTTGTCATTGCACTCTTGGTATCCTTGGAAAGCCCTCAATGAGTAGGGGTGTGCCAAGGTCATTTTGTTAGACCACCAATGCAATAGTTATTGAACGCTGTTTTGGGTGAAAAATCTAGAAAATCAAAACAAAAATATTAGGGGAATTTGGTATTGTTGGAAAAGCCCACAATCTGTGAGATTTTATGAAGTTGATGTTGTAATTTGTAAACCTCAGATATTGAATTTTGTGTCACTTATGTCATTGGAAATTCAATGAAGTTATTCAAAGAACTGGTTTTGGAAGGAGAAGTTAGAAAATGAGTTTGCACTTGCCTCAACAACACAAGCATGTTGTCTATATATCTATGTTTATGTTGTTTGTTTGTCATTTGAGAGGTCCCAAACCACAATGAGGCCCACCATGCATTTAGCACCATTGGAAACCGCTCAATGAATAGGTGTGCATTTAGGTAGTTTTGTAATGTTTAAACCTACATTGTGAGAGTTATTGACTATTGAATTGTTTTTTCATTGAAAACTCAATAAAATCCTTTTTTTTTTTTTTTAAAAGGGGAATTGGGGTGCTCTTTTGGTATTGTTGGAAAATGTTTAATCAATAGGCCCAATATCATGGTGGTCCAAGTGACCACATTTCAAGAGGGCATCTTGGACCTTTCTAAGCAACCTCCATGTTCCAACATTTTGTATACATGTCAACTAGCTATTCACCCAAACAATATGTCTAGAAGGATCTTTGCTAATGAGTGACCAACAACTTTTGGAATAGGTGTAATTGGTTTCCAAGTTCCCACCAATAGTGAGAATGCAATGAAGAAGCATTAGGCCCCAAATCCTCATAAACCTCTCAAACCTAAAATGCTTCACATACCAAAAGCAATGAGAATGAAGCAATTGGAGACAATAAGTTGGACAATAAACCCTCTAACCAACAATTTGTAACCTTTGTGATACAAAAGAAGTTTAAGTTTTCAATGCAAAATAGTGCAACTTGCAATTCTTTATCTACACCCTTTGCCATAGCTGCATAGTATGTAGGATGCCCCAAGGAGTAGCAAAATCATTGGCCCCACCATTGTTACCTTCCATTATTGGAATAACTTGTTGGTGATGTTCTAATAGATGTTGATGGTCTTATTACAAGTAAAATCCTCTGTCCACCCAAAGACTTGGAAGGTTTTTTTAATCACCATGTTTCCTTACTAGTAAAAAGGAACCAAAATTATACAACAATTGCTAAAACCTGAAAATAAAAAAAAGCCAAAAACATGCATGGGAACTAGTACAAGAGGTGCAAATTAAAGCTTCCTCGTAGGGGGGAGAAAAGAGCTTCTACAACTCCAAAAAAAATTGTCAATAAGTGAAGATGAATTTAAATCCATTAGCAGGGTGAAATATGAATATTGGTGGTGGCAATTGTCTTAATGCCATTGTTGACAACGGAATTGATCTCAACAACATTAAGTTTAGTGATGTTGATGCAATAATCACTAATGTGACACTTGTTTTTTCTAGACTTCTACTACTATCCCACCAATGCTGATGACTTGGAAAAAATTCTTCCAAAGTTTATATTACAATAGGATGGCAATCAAGAAAAAACAACAAGAACTATGGCAACTGCATTGACATGTGAATTATGACAAGTTTGATGTTCATTTACCTTCTTTGATATTTGATCCACCATTGTCAAGGATCCAAAACAAACTTTTCCCTTTGTTTCTATCTATGATCTATAAGGATTACAAAAAACCTTCCTTCCAAATCATGTATATAAATTACATAGAAGCCATGACAATATACTATGTCGTGTAAAAAATGTGTCCACTTTTTTTATTTGATTTTGAAAATACAAGGTCAACATTTTTTGACAAACAAAACATGATAAAAAAGTAGTAGTAAACACAAATATAATAAGAACCTAAAAAAGTTTAGGTTTGCCATGATCTTCAAATTTCACCTCCACTCCTCTATGATGTGCTTTATGTTTTGGGAAGAAATGTAGTGTATTGCAAAAGTCTTAACAAGGTAAAATGGAATCACATGTTCATATAGACACATAATTGCAAGCTCCTCATGGTCAACATCCTGGTTGGGCAGCTAAAGGAGATCTTGTGGGAATTGTAAGGTTTTATGGCTTTCGATTTGGTTTAAAGTGCATGACCAAAGGAGGCAGACAATAGTTGGTGTTTGTTGTGGTCATGGATCATGTGGAAGTTTGTAAAACTTTACGATGTTTGCTTTGGTTACCTCTTTCAAAGGAGAGGCATATAATACTTTGGTTTTTTTTTTGGTGGTTTCGTTTATGGCTGTCAACGTGGTTGTCAAATGTATTGACTCCATGACAGTAGTTTCAAGTGTGGGGTTTTTGCTTGTGATTCAACGCTTAGTGGTTACATGATCATGGGGTAGAACAATTGCAGGTATCAATCCAATCAATCATTAGAGTAGGATCCGATCTGCTTACACCCAAAAGGTTGTGAAAACAAGCAAGTTGGAGAGGAGTTCTTGAACGTCAAGGATGCCACTCCCACTCGACAAAGGAAAGTAGGTTATTCCACTCAAAAAATGAAATTTTATTTTGGCTTTCAAAGTTGCCTACACATCATAAAACAAATTGTCATCTTTCTTGCTTCTAGGAAAATAACCACATAACTGACCTATTTGCCTTGTACACAAACCACTTTTAGATACACATATCAACTGTATGGATAGAATATTTGAAGCCCTCAAATCTCAAGCTAGATTGAACTCCTTCTAATTCATATATGGGAACTTCTTGAACGTTTGGTTAGGTGCCAAACACATAGGAAACATTTAATGTACTCATACCCACCAACAAAATATCAATATAATATGTTTTACTTGTCAGAAGTCTAGGTAACATACCCACATATTGGAATTGCCAAAAGTATTGACAACTTTTGGTTGATGGATTGACATAATGTCCATACCACTCCTCTACCTTCATCAATTGAAAATGACACATTTAGCAATTAGTTAATGCCATTTTAACATCTTTTAGAGCTACTACAACTTTTACAAAAAAACATAATTTGTAAAATATCTATGTAAGATCAACAAATTGAAGTTAGGATTGAATCTTGTTAAAAGGGTGCCCCCAACATACCTTAAATAGTTTGAATGTTGTAGGAACACATACACTACATTTGTGATACAACCAATGAAATTGTGAACTACCTTTATGTTCACAATCATTACACATAATATCCTACACATATAGGTAACTTTAAGTTCATAAAGATCAATTAATCAATATGACATAACAAATTATACAATGCACTAAAAGTGATGATGCATTCCTATTCCTATCATTAGTATGTGTATCATCCAATATCATGTTAGCACCTTGCTACAAATTTTATGAATGGACAACTAACTCCCAGTTGAACTACTTACATTCATTTGTGTCCTTGGAAGGCATAATTGTCTTTAGCGACCTTTTTTCTTGCATGTGAGTTTCACATAGGTTATAGTCATGTGTCAACCCATGGTTGTTTGTTTTGCCTTCAGTTCAACATTTTTCTTGGCAAGGACTTGAGCTAAAATGTTTCAGAAGTTTGGGTTGCGTACTACAAATAAACACCACCTTTAATGATTTCAACAAGTCTTTTGGTTGTCTAATTAGGATATACAAAACAAATCAAATGTCTTGTCATTTGGTATGTATGAAATAATATTACATAGGACCATGGTCATCTTGTTTTCTGGCCAATTGTATTGTTGAACACCCCGCATACTAATGAATGTCTTTGCAAGAATGTTCATAGATCTCATCTCACCCCTTTTCCTCGTGCATTTGTGACTTTTCTTTGTCTTGGCACCCTAGTTAGATCTATTAGTAAGTATTCCCTCTCGTCATATATGCTTAAAATCACTTCCACTACCATGTTGGACATAGTTTTTTGAATGCTTAGAATGTGTTTACCATGGGTGGCAACTACACATTTAGACATGGTTTTTTGAATGCTTAGAATGTGTGTTACTGTCGATGGTAGTTACACCATTAGACATGGTTTTTTGAAAGCTTAGAATGTGTGTTACCATGGGTGGTAGCAGGTGTAACAAATGGTCCAACACACATAACTTTCATAGCATTTTGCATTGTGCAAAAATGTTGTAGATGTGCAAAAGTAATGTTTCAACAACTTCTAATGTTTTTTTGTTGGGAGAATGTACTGAGTTTGAATTAGACTCCTTATAATAGAGTTGTACTTACATGTTAAGTTTGACTATTGATGGGCTCAAAGGTAGCCATTGATGGATCATCACGATTAACATATTTGTTTTTAGGGTTTCAACTGAAAACTATGTTCATGGTGGCCATGACTAATAGTGGTAATAATAGTATGTGGGCCTGATGTAATAATGGCATTTTACACCGATCTTGCTGACATAGGTGAACAAGACGGTGAAATTGAAACAATGTAAGTTAGATGCCTGGAAAGAGCAATGACTTTTAAAAGGTTTTCAAGGTATGTTGTTGAAACCCTTTTTCTTTAATTATGTCTTGTAGTTCTTAGATGTGAAAGTTCTTAAAAAAAATGCTACTTATAAAACTAAAGATGCAAACTTTATGACAAGAAGTATGTAGGCCATCAAAAGTGTGTCCTCTTAAATCACATACCTTTCAAATAAATTCGAAGTTCATTTCATATCCAGCAACCAATCAATTTTGTCAAATATTAAAAAAACATGAAAAAATGAAAGGAAAAGAAGTGAATTTCTCTTCTAAATCTTGAGGCCTCTAGGTCTTTCTGCTTAGATTTTCTCACAATTGTAAAAACTTTATAGATGCCAATCTAGATGTTAAAAAAGAATGTAATTTCAACCTAGTTTCTTTTGCTTGAGTCTAGCTTGTTGTTTTAATCTAAACATTTTGCCACTATTTGAAGTTGTTGCAAGGTCACCTCTAACTGCAATTCAAAGTGGAGTACAACTAAGCTATAAACAATTCTCAATCACTGAACTACAATGGAATTTGCAGGATATGCATCATTGTCTTCTATGCCATCATTGTTTTTTTGAACTTATGGAGTAAAGGTAAAAAGAGTAAACATTCGTAATCCTAGTTTTCTACTGACCTTTAAATATCATTTCCTCCATTCCTTGGACTTGTGTCCAAGCTACATGAAGCCACATTCAAATTTCAGGGTTGAAATTGTTCATCTTCAAATGAATGTGCGGCTCCTTCCCCTTACATATTTTGTGTTTGATGATATATGCAATTCATTTGTTGAAATTGACTTTGAAAGCATGTTTCAAACATCTTTGTATGATTAAATATACAAGTTGTAATTCATTAATACAATTTGTAGGAACAAACACAAAAAACATGTTAGGGTGTTTTTTTTATGTAGTTATGAAATTCCTTATTATTGTGAACATTCCAACAATTGATCAGCCATATAAGTTTCTAGTTTATTTATAAGTTAAGTTGTTGGATTTGATTGCTTAAGTAGATGAGCAAAATATTGCTAACAAAGTCTTTTGTTGTCTGCAATGTAGACCAATGATTTTCATTGAATGTAAGATGCCAACTAAATCTAATGCACTTAAATTTTCCCCATTTGAAGGTGATGAACATATATGCATAATACTTGTAAATATAACTTGTATAGGAAGTAGGCATCCATTTGTAATGAAAAATACCACCATACTTACTTGTTTATTATCCTCCACCCTTAACACCTGAATGTGTTTTGTGCCCTTGCTTTTCCATGTTCTTTCTCTAACTATTGGAATAAGGCGGATCCTAGTTTGGTCATTGTTGACCACAAGGCACAAAGGAACAAAATACAATTTCATGAGGTAAGTTATTTTGTATACCATGTTTTGACCTTGTTCATGCCAATTTGTCTACATTTTGTTAGTTACAGTGGTTACTTTGTGAAAAAACCAGTTTATGTTTAATGTTTTACACTATGAGACAAAAAGATGTTTTACAATTGGCTTTGCAACTCACTATATTTATACATCATGAGTGCTAATGAACAAGTAGCATGAGTTGTAAAGTAACAATTCATTGTATATACAATGCAACTCAATTGTAACTTCAACAAAACAACTCATTTTTAATTATTATGCAACTTCATTATAACTCCACCAATGGTGTCATGTTGACGTCATTAATTAACATCCATCTATTAAAATATGACATTTGGCACTATGAAAATTGCCACATGGCATAATAATTATATTTTGGAATAAATAAATATAATAGCTAAGTAGGTCATACATAACCATAGGTAGGTAGGTTGGTAGGTCTTAAGACCTACATACCTAGGTAAACAATAAGACCTACTTACATAACTAAGTAAGTTTAAGTAGGTAAAAAAACATATGACTAAGTGATCTAAAGAATAACCATGAATTTATTTTTTTTAAATTATGTTTTACCTTTGGGTTAAACTTTTTTGAATTCATCCCAAAATGGCACTTGTATTTAAATGTGAGAATATAAGAGAAATAAACCTTCTTTATATAGTTTGTAAAATGGGATTTTTTTAAAAAATGGATTAAAAGCTTTTAGTTGTTATTTAGTTGCACATTGAGTTGTAATTATAACACTTAAACACTCAAGGCAGGTTTGATCCAGGGGAGCGCTTCATTGTTTTCTATGCTTAAACAAAACTTAAACCCCTCTTATTGGTGCATCTAGGGCATGAAAAATCGTTAAAAATTGAATGAAATTGAGAAAGTTACGACCCCCCAAAGTAGAGGGGGTCAAGAACTCAAAAAAACAAACCACCAAATGTTACAAAGGCCAATTCCCAAAAAAATTCCTTGTATGTTACTTTATTGCTATTTGAATTCAAAAATGGTTTGTAGAAATTTCATGTTGTGTTCCTATAACACTTTAAATCATTTTAAATGAATAATAAATAAAAAAGTTACGAGGTTTGAAAGTAAAAGGGGTCTAAAGAGAAAAAAAAGGAAAAAAAAATGTTTTATAAGTTGGAAAGTTTATTTTTCTTCTTGTTATTTTTTCATTATTCTTTTTTTTTTGCACTTCAAAGATGATTTTTAAAGCTTGAGGGAATGTTTTCATAACATTTTAAATCATTGAAAATGAAGCACATATGATGAAGATATAAATAATTAATGAACATGTATCCTTACTAAATTATAAATAGTTGTATTAAAGTCATAACATAATTGAACACTAGCACTTTAATAGTGGCCATACTAATGGTATTAATGGAAATCATAATCAAAAAATAATTACAAATGTATCCATAACGAATGTTGGAAATGTGGACATGTGGCATGATCACATATATTTACATTGTACACTAGTTGCAAAATAGTGGCACATTTTCAACAATTTTATAATAGTTGCCACATGTAACTACAATACAACTCCTTAAAAAGTCAAATATGGTTGTCTACATATGTATGTATGAATGTGTATAAATTATCATATAAAAGACCCATTTTCAACTCACTTGTAACTATAATACAACTAACAAATTTTTTGACGTGACAATTTATTTATTAATACACCATATTTATAGGGGGATAATTGCTCATTAGTTGTAATACCCAAAGGATAGTTGTGCAATAGTTGTATATGATTTTTTTTTGAATTTTAATTGTAAGGTAATGTGGTTTCAATGGATTCGATTTCTCATAGTGTTAAAAATTATTTTGTCCATTCCTTTGTGACTGTGAAACCCCCATGACCAATTCAAAGAATATCAAGTATAAGGGACTCTATCATGCCCTTTAAGATTGGTGGAACAATAAAGGTAGATACAATTGTCCAACATTTTTCATCTTTTACAACCTTGTGACAAGATCATTTTAGTGTGGGATACTCTTCAAGGATTGACAAATGCTGCTTCAAATGTTTAAGAATCGTAGCCTTGTGCTGCTTATAAATAATTTGGTCAAAGTTCTCTTTTTGGTGTAAACCAAATCCACAAACTGTTTTTTGCCAATTTTTCACATGGACTTGGAATTCTTGGACTTTGGTAAGTAGTTTGCAAGTAATGCATAACACTAGAATTTGCGTCATACTTTTGAATTGCAACTATTATGGGTGGCCATAAATGTGGTTGAAACCAATTTGTGTATTGGCCTCTTGAATTTTGATGTTTTTGTTTATTTCTATCTTGCTTCTTTATAACTTCCTCTTCACCCTCTCCATGCTTGATTTGTCTCTCAAATTGTAATGTTGTTACAAAAAAATTTGGACATCCAATAGGGCGTTTTTATAGTCTCTCTAACGTTGGTGCTTTTTGCTTGGCACTTTCATTGACGTCTTCTACTTCTTTCTGCAAAACATCTTGTTTTTTTGCTCTTGTAATCGTTTTGAAAAACCAATAATAAGGTTTGTTATGTTTTTTTTACCCATTTCCACTCCCATGCATAAAACTAAACTATATTTTTGTATAAATTTTATGAAATCTTCATTTTTTTGCCTTGCAAACATTTTTTTCCACAAATGTTGCAAATATAACTTCACAAATGTTGCAAACATCATTTCAAAAAGCATGAATCAAACTTCAAGAATTCAAGAAATCAAAAAGTTGTTACAAGGTGGTTTTTGAGGTTTTAGAATGTGTATTATTGCATGTACTTTAAGCGATTTTAGGTCGTCGTCAAATATATTTTTTATTTAAATAAAAATTTGCATTTTTTTCTAGCACCAATATCCATTTTTCAAAATAAAATAAATATTCGGTAGGAGATGCCAAACTTGAAAAGATACTATTATATTCAAATTATGAATTTGGGAGAGGTCTTGAGAGTACTTGTTGGAACAACAATTATAACATTGTTTGTTGGTGTTGTCGTTACCATGGTTCAATGAATTTGGTTGACAACATTTTGTTCATTGTCATAGTAAAATTGTTCATGTTGGTGACATTGTTTGATGAAGGGTTTTGAGGTGTTTATGTGAGCACTGAACATTTGTTGTGTAGAGACCACCTTTATAATAGAGCATGGAATTTGGGCGAGGACGAATGAAGAGGGGGGAATGAGAAAAAAATGTTTAGGTATGCTACAAAATAACATAATATCAATATAATATAATTATTTAAAATGAAAATATTCTAAAATATTCTAAATTTATTTGGATAATCCAATTCTAAGCTTCTAAATTTATTTATTTATTCAAAAGTTACACCTTATGTTTATTTTCATGTCATTCAAAAGATAAAATGCAAATGAGGTGCATGCATTTGGATCCCTGCCCATTATGTTCCGTAATGCACTAGGTGGACCAGTTAGGGCAACGTATGCAACACACCCAACATCATGGGCAAGACCATTCCATGACACTAAAGTCTTGGGTGTCAGATTCAACAGTTTAAGGAAAAATTCATGTTCTACAAATATTTTGGTCCTTCTTTGGAGCTTATGATCATCACCAGAAGATTATTTCATACAGGAGAGTTAGAGTTATGGGTGAAGGCACCTTGTCTTTGGGGCCTGCTTTCAACCTGTATCCCCTCTTTCTGTGGTATCTGCAAAGCAAGGAAATTTTATTAAATCTCAGTATGAAATGCTGAAACTCAGCATTTAATGCACAATGTTTCAAGACTAATTGTAGTAGTTGTATAGGTAGGAGTAGTGAAAATATGTGCAGCAGTGGAGGCGTTCAGGAAAAAGGAAGTGACAGAATGAAACTCAGTTTATCACCAAAATTGATGGAAAAACTAGTGTGGGTCCCAGTTATTTCGTTTTGTAAAATTTTCATTCCCAATTACACTTCTGATGCCCTATTATGTCAAAACTGGCCATTTTTTAGCCCCCTAATTACCTGACTTTACACATAACTTTAGCGTGGTCAAGAAAATAACATACTTAATCTGCCTGGGGCCTGAATGTGATCTAGGACCCATCGGTATACCACCATACATTTGGAAACTTGTTATGACTCAGTTATGGATGAACCACAACAAGTTTACTGTGGTAAGTGACCCTATCTAGGTATGTAAGTGGGCAAGCATTAATTATCGTAGATAAAGAATGTATAAGTGATTTTATGTAGGTTGGTTTTAAAGTACATTCACACTTAATTTTAAGTCAGTGTTCAGTGAAAATCTAGGTGGCAACTTAGGTAGTACCCAAGTTAAATGGGTGATTGTTTAATATTAAGTGAATGTTAATTTAACACAAAAATCTTCATAAAATCTTCATGGTAAATGGGTTTAGGTTCTAAACATGTGTTCGCACTTGGTGTTAGGGACTACTCTAGTCTTGAGTCCCTTAACATCATGTTAGTCATTTAGGACTTAAACCTACTTACCATGAAATTTTTATGTGAAGCTGACATCTACTTGACATTAAGCTATCACCCTATTTAACATTGCATGCCACCTAGATTTTCATGCAACACTGACTTAACATCAAGTGTGAATGCACCATAATAAATGACTAGCTTGGTGTTAGGGGACTTAATACTAGAGTCCTTAACACGAAGTGTGAATGCACCCTTAAGTAGGTAAAGACGCTCGCTCGCTCGCTCGATCGCTCGATCGCCCGCTCGTTCGTTCCTTCCTCCCCAACTTCAGAACCAACCCTTCCATCGAACGCTGGTGGCAATCGACAACAACGAACTTGTGTGTGTGCTAGCTCCATCACGCACACGTAACGTTACCAGGTAGTTACAAGCCGCCGTCAAAAGGGAGAGGGTGGTGAGGAGACGAGGGGGGGGGGACTTGGGAGACAGGGGAAGCAGGCGGGAGGCGTGGAAAGAGGAGGTTTGATTTCTGTGAAGGAATATATCTGATTATGGGGGAGGAGGCGGAGGCAGCAGTGGATGCGAGTAGCAGAAGTGTCACAGTACATGTGCGATGTTCCAATGGGAATAAGTTTTCTCTGCCGGTGGATTTGACCTCGAAGGTGAGGGATTTGAAGGTGCTTTTGGTGGAGAGGTCGGAGATTCCGGCTGACCAGCAGCGGCTCATCTACAAAGGGCGTGTGCTGAAAGATGACAGTACTCTTGAGAGCTATGGTGTGTTATCTTGTCGCTATTCGCTCCGTCTATGAGTTATATTTTGTTGTTTTTTTATTGTTGTGCTGTTTGCTCCGTGGGTAGATTTTGGATAGCCCACGTTTCCGTGGGAGAGAGGTGAAGGGAATGCATATATATATTGCAGCTTGTTTTATGCGATTCGTCTTAAATGCGGATTTACAGTAACCGTTATCGTGGTTTTCGTTCAATGTTTTATATTCTCCATGGGTCGAATCCCGGCCATTTTTCCTCTGTTAAGGTCTTCTTTTTTTTTGGTTGAAAAATGCTGACTTGATAGCACAACACATGATCTTACAAGGATATCCATTTCGTCTGGTTGTATCAGCCGAGTCAAAGAGTAGCATCTGAACATCAAGCTTCCCAACCCCGGGTTTAGGTTTTTGATGGTTGCAAATTGTGGATTTTTCTATCTTTGCAGTGTGCATGACCTATATGGTGGCACAGCAAAGGCACATGTTGTGTGATGGGTTGCAAATGCTTGGTCTAGATGATTGGATGCCTAATATGGTCAGACAACTTGTGTCCTAGAGTTGTCCTTTAACTAGTGCAGCCTTATGTATTTGGTTGCTCTGGAATGTCCTAGTCAATTGTCAGGACCTTATGTACTAGCTTGCTGTTTCCTGTCAAAAGGCAGGAACCTGCTTCTTGTGCAGTGATGTAATTTTTAGAACTAAGGGCTAGTATATATAAGAGGCAGAGTTCATCCTCAGTTAATCAGAGCATGTCATGTAGTCAGCGTGATTGATAGGTCTCACATATCAGATGTCTATCTGGAAACTCATTTAATGGTCAATTGTAAAAGTTGATTTCGCAGGTGTTTGTCATTGTTCATGCTCAGGGTTTGAACCTAGGTTCTGACCATTGCCCCTTTTGCACCAGGGCTTCAAGATCATCACACCATCCATCTGGTTCGAGGAGCGCCAGCATCAAATACACCTGCCTCCAGTACAACAGCGGTACTTACTAGTCCAATACCAGTTCCTGCAGCAGCCAACCCTGTGGGACCAGGGAACACCACTGGCCCAGGGAACCATAGCCTTGGATTTCCAAATTTGGGTGGCGTTGGTGGACGTGGTGGAACTGGTGCTGGATTCTTGGAGTTTCAGCAGGTGCAAGAGCAGCTAATGCAGAACCCAAATCTGATGAGAGAGATGATGAACATGCCAGCAGTGCAGAATTTGATGAACAACTCTGATCTTATGCGCACCTTAATCATGAGCAATCCACAGATGCGGGATATTATCGACCGCAACCCTGACCTGGCGCATATTCTCAATGACCCTGGGACACTGCAGCAGACATTGGATGCTGCCAGGAATCCAGAACTAATGAGGGAAATGATGAGGAATACTGATCGTGCCATGAGTAACATTGAAGCATCACCAGAAGGCTTTAACATGCTCAGGCGCATGTATGAAACAGTTCAAGAGCCTCTATTAAATGCAGCAACAATGGGCAGGGAGGGAGGTAACGACATGGCATCCAACCCTTTTGCCGCTTTTTTGGGCACTCAAAGAGTTGCACAAGGGCACAGCCAAACTCCAACTGCAACTGATGCTGTTGGGACAGGATTAGGCAGTGGAATTATGGTTCCAAACACAGCACCTCTTCCAAATCCTTGGAACCCTTCAGGTAAGTATTGCAATCTGTTTTTGTTTATTTCTCCTCTTTTTGAACTTTGTGGTTGGTGCCAATTGTGATGATGTATTGTCACAGTGAGATACTGCAGTTAGCTTTGAGTTATGCTTATCGCACCTTTCAAAATGTGTATTTTTGAGAGGAGCTTGTAAGAAAGCTGTGGAATTGGGTTACTGGTTGTTGGACCTTTGTGGCCTGTGGCAGCTTGTAAAGGACCAATTATGACTATGCTGCTCTCTACTTTTGGTGATAACCTACAATAAACAAGTCACCACCTTTACAAGTGATAATTAGTGGGAGTGCTGGTTGATTCTTTGGTTGTGAATAGGTTCACAATTTCTAAACAATTGGCTTAGTTGGTGGGCCTTGTAGGCAATTTGTCATACAGATATAGGGCAAGGATGGGTAAGGTTCAGAAAGCTTGATGTCTGGTAGTCATCAAATGCTGTCAGTAAATATATTGGGACCCATCTGCACCTTTAGCATATGATTTTTTGTATGGTTGTGGTATCAGCTGCTGGAGCTGGTGCAGGTGGAGGGGAAGTCAGTGAGACACCAGCTGGAACTGTACCAACAACAGGTGCAGGCAGGGGGCTTCCTAACATGGGAGGACGAGCAGGTCTTGGCTTGCCAGATCTTGGGTCATTGGGTGTTGGTGGGGGAATTCTGGATCCTGGCACAATGCAGCAGATGCTGCAGAACCCCCATATCCAGCAGATGATGCAAGACTTGCTGTCCAACCCTCAGTACATGAGTCAGGTACAGCGATAGTCTCCAACCACACCTGAGTTTACTTGCTTTCTAATGTGGTCATAAACAGTAAAGGTGTTGGATGAAAGTGCTAGTTTGCAGTGGTTAAAGGGCAGGGCTTCAATGACCATGTTGTAGTTATGTTTTCTGAAAGTTAAGTTACTCTGTTACCACCAGCAAGCAAACAAGTTTTGCACTAGTAACCTTGCTTCATCTACAGGAATTCCACATGTCAAAATACTATAATATGTCCATACTGGGGATGAGTTTCAATAGAGTGAGCAGAGAGTACTATGGATAGGAGTGTCACCAGTTATGAGGCCTTGTGACAACATCAACCATCCATAAGACCTTCTGTTTCTTTATGCAGATAATGAATATGCAACCACACTTGCACTCACTTTTGAATCAGAACCCACAGTTTAGGGAGATGATGCAGCAGAACCCTGACTTGATTCGTCAAATCAGCAGTCCTGAAAGTTTGGAGGTAAACCTCCTATGACACTAAATTAACTGTAAACTTTTTCTATTGGTGTTATGGAATATAGGTTGCAGTTTTCTGCCAGTTGGGTGTGATTGATTAGCTTCTGCTGTAATACACTGATGATCTCTCAAGGGGTATAATCTGGGAGCTGCACAAAGCTTGTGTGGACTCTGTCCAAAGGCAAATCCTGTCTCTTTTTAATTACTTCAAAGTGACCTCATCAGGTAGGTGAGTTGATTCAACTGCTCATGTTGAGGACTTCAAGCATTCCTAAAATTTCAGCAACTTTTCAATTCTCAATTTTAGTGTTTCTGCTTTGAGGTAGTGCAATACAGAATCTTATTGTCCAGTTTGTGGGATTCAGGAACTGATGCAGCTCCAGCAATCTATGCAAGGCCAACGTCAGGATCAACATGAACCTGAACAGTAAGTGCTCAAGCATCTTTGATTCGTGCATCCAATTCACAAACATTTTTGCAGTCTCTGAAGATAGTAGAACTGATGCAAAAGCAATGTGGAATGTTTAGTGCCTCCCTGCTGTTTGAGTACTCTTAACATGCTCAGGTCATATCTGCAGGGTGGGAACTTCAGTTTTGTTGTAGGTATTTTGCATCCACCATTGGTGGAAAAATTGTCTTGCTCATGCGATTGCAAGGAGCTTTCACCCAAAAAATGTAGTATAGTATTGCAAAGTTTGTTCTAAACAACTACTGCCGACTATGTAGGCCTCTCCATTCCTTAGGCTTGATGCTTGCTAGGGCAAGCAAAATTGAAATCAATCTTATGTCACAAGCTTGTTGCAGTTTTGTGGGGATACTTTTGTTAGCTGGAGCTCTTGAGTGCTAGCCAACATTATGAGCAAGTCTGCTCATTGCTTCTGGAAGTGTGACAGAAACTAAAGAAGCTGATTTTTAAAAACTGTTTGCCAGAAATTTGCAGATTTGTATATACCCTGCTGACTTCATCACCTCTGTCAGGAGCTGATAAAGTCAGCAGGGTGTTGTGGCAGCTAGTCACTGCTATGCATTATGAAGGTGACAGTCTGGGTGCTTTTGAGTGACACTCACAAGTTATGACTGCACTCATTGTTGTCATGTTAGTTGTAGGTTTGCTGAAACTGACACAATGCTTACCTTCAAAGTGTTATTGTGGAATTTTCTCAATCTCATAGATAGATTGCAGAGTTTGTCTATCTTTTCTCAGTTGACTAGATCCAGGGTGGTTCTACTCCAGGCCCTTCATAGAGTTGAAAAGTGATTTTGTCTGAGACAAAATGGCTTTTTTCTTTGTTCTATTGGTCAAGTTTTCTCACATGCCAATTGCCTTGCCAGAATTTATTTCTGTTTACATGTATGCATAAGTGAGGACAAATGCTTTGGCTCACCTACATGTGTGTTGTTCTGTAGTGCATCCTTATCAGGAGCTGCCTGAGACTCCTGTCATTGACGCACTTTGCCACTTCTATCTCTTGTTGTTGCAGAGTGCCAGGTCTGACAGGAGCTGGTCTGAGTGGTAATCCTAATTTGGATATAAACTCACTGCTAGGAATGTTTGGTGGCCTTGGCACCATCATGGGAAACACTCCTGAGGGTAAGTACTATGATGCACCAATGAAAGAGCCCAGCCTAGTATTTCTTGCAAGTGAAAGAGTGCCTGAGTTTTGAATTGTTCTTGTCCAATCATGGCATTTGCAGTTGACTCTTTTACTGTCAGTGCACTGCTGCCTAGTCAGTCAGGGTCTTTCCTATCCCCTCTGTCTGGTTAGATAATTATTAGAATTTTGTCTCCTATCATAACTTCTGTTGCAAGGGTGGGAGATTCTGGACCTGTGAAACTAGCCTTTGAGACTTGAGTAAATTTGGCTGGTGTATTGGGTGCAGTGAATACAGTTCCCCCAGAGCAGCTTTATGCTTCGCAACTCTCGCGGCTGCAAGAGATGGGGTTCTTAGACACACAGGAGAATGTTCGTGCCCTGATTGCTGTTGGTGGAAATGTAAATGCGGCAGTGAATCGATTGCTTGGTAATCTTGAATAAAATCACCACAATGGCAGGATTTCTGTTCAGCCTTTGAGGTGGTACGGACTCAACAATCTGGAGTACGCTGACAGGTGGTGGTGGAGAGACTTCTCCACCAATTACTGTATCCTTATTTCTCTCCTTGGAAGTACTGTACTTGGAAGAGAGTTGGGGAATAAATGGTGCCAGTTTTCCTCTAGAATTTGAGAAGTGTAGCACATTTCCAATTCCTACCTTCTGAAAATACAGAGGTACCTATGTAAGGAGGTTAGGTCCAATTAGTGACTAATGTATTTCTGGTAACAGCAAAACTGGGGCATGTGGGACCCTCTAGAGGCTGTGTACAGTTCTACACAGTTATCATACTCTTTTGCTTTCGCCTCAACATTTGAAGGTTTGGGATAGGGGACGTGGAATGCTCTCAGATCTAGCAGCCAATACCTTACTTTAAGTGATCCAACACTTGATCAAGTAGCAATTTCAGATGTAAACTGTTAGCGGGGCCAGCACAGTACAGGTCGAGGCGGAGAGAAGTCAACCATTTCTTTGAATCCTGGAGTTGGCCACGCAATTCTGAAGTGCTATTAGAGATGAACAGCTGAAAGACCTGTGTATTGATTGAGTCTATTGATTGTGTGGGGCTTTTATCGTTGGAGGAGAGTCCTTAGCAAAGTTCAGCTTGCAATCTGGTTACGAAAGTATCAAAGGAGCCAAACTGACCCACTTCTGTGCTCTAGTACTCTACCCTTTTTCTGATATGTGCCTGTTGCATAACTGTCCATTTTATCTTACAAGCACCAAGGAAGGTACAGTAGGTCTCTCGAGTTTATCAGAGCTTTATTTGCTTATGTTGATTAGGATAAATGGTGCAATGATACTTGGTTTTCAGGTGGACTTGTAATAGGCCCGATAACACCTTTGAAAACATACCAATAGGCTTGGGGGAGCCTCATCTTTGATGGCAATTTTGATATGTTCTTGATCAAGAATGGATAACTCCCATGCAATCTTTGGTTTAGCAAACTCATCATGCATTTATGGAAGTGCTTGTGCATCTAGTAGTTGGCCACGGAATCTACAATTGAGAGGAAGTTCAATTACTAGATAACTCATTTTATAGCTTTTGTGAATTTGGCAGAAAAGTTCGGTTTATTGTGAAGTACTTGTTCATTTTTTATTGTGTTTTTGGCTGAGGCAGGATTAACACTTTACTCAAACATTTTGCAAAAACATAACAGAGTAACCCAAGGTTTCTCCACTAGCTAGAGATTTCTTAAGGAAGGGGATACCTAGGAATTATTTTAGGTGACTACTTAGAGCCTATCTAGGGACTATCTAGGGAGACACTTAAAAAGCTTTACTTAGGTTATAGGATACTTAAGGATTACTTAGGGAGCTACCTAGTGCCTACCTAAGGAATCCAAGGAGACACCTAAAGTCATACCTAAGCTATGGGATACCTAAGCCTTATTTAAAGGACTACATAGAACATATATAGGAGGCTACCCTTGGACTTACCTAGGGAATTTAAAGAAACACTCAAAGACCTAACATAGCTAGGGGACTACCTAAGGTTTATCAAAAGCTTACATAGAGGGCTTACCTAAGAAGCTACCTATGGATTACCTAAGGAAATATCTAAGGGCCTACTTAAGTTATGCAATGCTAAGAAAGAGAATGACTCGCTAACCTCCCCTTGGGGCAATCCTCTCCAATATATGGCAACATGGCTACCCAATCCATCTCCTTCAATTAAAATCTCAAACATGTATCCAAGGGAATGACATAACTAACATCCTAGCCAAATCAAGATGTCTACAACCTAATAATAATCTCGTACACACATGACATCTCTTTTCACATTACTTATAAAATGAAAGATTTTGTCTAGGCCCTATCTCAAATATACATATGCACCTTCCCTTCTCCCATATTTACTAGTAGTTGCAAAGTATGGTGAATTATTTTTGATACATATAACGTTCCACATAAGTCCATTTTGTAGTGTTCAGCTTGTAATCTATTAATGGTATGCTTGGTTAAGTGTGGATTATGTGGTGGAAATTGTACAATTTTGATCCATCGAAAAAGCCACCCACCTAAACACATTTTTAACACACATGTTAAGGAAATAATACTAATAATAATAATTCAACCAAAAATTATCAAATTAGGGATTGTTGAAAAAATAAATCTAAATATGATCATTCAAAAGTCCATAACTTTTGTTGATTAAGGTTTTTCTAATGAAGTCTTTGAATCTAGGTTTTTTTTCTTTAATCTGTTATATATTAACTTCCTATAACATGTTTGGAATGAAAATGATAACTAAAAGTGCTTTCTTATGGACATGTGAAATGGCATCACTATCCATATGTAAGCATTTCAAAAGTTCATTACTATATGTTTGTTGAATAATATTATCATGTATGTATTTAACTTCAAATTGACAATCTAAAACCATTTGAAAAAAATGGCATATTGATGGTTTTATTAGATGTTTATTGCATTTCAAAACTACAATGCAATGCAACAAATGATCCACCATATCTTGCATTGACTTGGACAAAATCATATATGAAATCTCCCCACCACACCCTCCATTCCACAAATGGTTCAACAACTTGACCTCAAATAAAACATTGCCCAATCATTTTTTTATCCACCCATTAGCTTCAACATCACAAATAACACATGTACTTCATTTCCAAAATGCCCAATATATGGGCAATTATGGCCTATCATTTTCCTATCCATGATGTGCAAACTATGCAAACCCCCTCACACCATTTTGATACACCTTATTATCCTCCTATCAAACATATGTTAATTCATGGTTTATACTAATGTTTTGCGTGTAATTGTCAATAGACATATGTATGACATGTGAATGATCAATATGTGTACATGATTTACATTTACCCACCATGCAATGGATTTTACACATACTTACACTTACAAACATGTACTTGTAAATGACATAAAAATACATTTACACAACCTTGTGTAAAATTCACGTAAAAGGTCAAAGTTTTGGAGTTTAGGATTAGGACTTGGGATTAAGGCTCTTTGTGTTTAAGCTTCATGCCATCATGTAATGTGCTACATAGGTGAGTAAGACAAAAAGATCACCATGTTCTTTGTCTTATCATTTTTTTTTAAAGTACCATTTGTGGTTGTTATTTGTCTTCATTGTCTTGATTTGAGGAGCAAGCAAGGCAAAATGAAGTGTCATCAACTTGGTCATCACTTTTTTTTAATGTGAACATGTTCACATGTCAACTCCCCATCGTTGTTTTTTTGTTGTTCATGAGTTTTTTTGTTATAGTTACAATGTTTGCTCTGGTCATCAATTTTTGTAAATTGTTCTTTTCTATCATTTTTTTTGTTTATAGGGCATGGCAAGAAAGTGCCATCATCATGCACCATCATGAAACACCATCAACTACATGTACTTCATTTGCAACAATGGCTACATGCCACCCCCACCTTTGCATGTTATTACATGCCGCCTTCCATTTTTTGGTTGTAACTATAATTGTGGCACTTACAACAAAGCTCAAAGGGAGTGCAAGGGGGGAGTTGTAGATTGCAATTATAGTTGTGGAAAAAAAACGATTTCTAAATTTGATGACAAAGCTATAGCTTTTGCAACTTGCAATTCACCCACCTTTACTACCCCAATATGTGTCCAAATACACTTTATGTTCCACCAAATTTTGAGTGAATTTGGACATATTTACCATGGCAAAAGTGATCAACCCCCTAGTGAACAAAAACAATTTGCTATGGACAATTGGATTAATTCAATAATAACTGGTGAAATAGATTCACAAACCATTTCACTTGATAATAATGAAAAATTAATAATATACATATTTGTATGAATAATAAAATACAATTATTTATATTATTGGTAATTTCATGATTTTCATCATATGAGATAGTGACATGTGTCACTATCGAAGACATGTTAAAAACCTAAATTAAATAGTTAGGCCACATAATCAACTTATGTAGGCATAGGCATTAATTTAAGGGAACATTTGGCCAACATACTACCATTGACCACAACCACATCTTTGGTGAGAATTGATCCTTGAACCTAAGGTGATAATAATCACATTTATTCCAAACTACTTCATTTGTTGTTATCATAAATCACATGCGTTTGATTTATTCAATACGTCATTTCAAACATTACACAACATCAACTTTGAAATTTTATTTCTTATTACCATTTTTTCCAAATTAAATAATTAAAGTTTACTTTTGCATCTTTTTTAATAATGTACAAACATTACATTTATTTCTTTTTGAAAAATTTAAATCATTTTATCAATTTTTTTTTTTGAGTATCCTTCTTTAATAACATTTCAAAACTCATTCTTTTGAAAATAATTTTAAAAAATAAATGGATAATATTTTTTCTAATATAATGATAATACTTAAACAAGGTTATTTTCATAATTCTAGGTTGTTTTTGGCTATTATAAGCTATTTCACCCTAAGTTACTTTTGGCAATCTTAAAGTACTTTTGATTATTTTATTTTAGGGTATTGTCAATTATTCTAAACCACTTCTGATTATTTTAAGTTATTTCATCATCAATTACTTTTGATTATTTAAAAATATCTTTGGTTATTATTGGTTATTATAGATTATTCCACGTTAAGTTATTTTCAACAATTATGGGCAATTTTATGTTACTTTTGGTTGTTGTAGGTTATTTCACTTTAGGCTATTTTTGGGAATTTTAGATTTTTCTATGTTTTAAAAAATTATTATAGGTTATTTCATCATAAGTTATTTTTGACAATTTTAGGTTTTTTAAAAAGCTACTTTTGACTATTTAAAATTATTCCACCTTAGGTTATTTTAACTATTATAAATTATTCCAAATATATTACTTTTGGTTATTTTAATTTATTCCACCTTGTGATTATTTAAAAAATTTAAACTACTTTTGATTATTCACATTTTTACTGGTGCATTAACCAACATTGTGACCAAAAATCCACATTGGATTAACATTTATGTGACATAAAATGGCATGAAACACCATTTTGGGTTCAACCAAAACAAACAAATATATATATTCAATTGCATAGCCCGTTTGTTTAATAATTATAAAATGTTTCGAGTCAATTAGGTTCAATATATAACAAATGGGTGCAAAAAATAGGGTCCCAATTCAACTATGAATACATTATATACATTACATAGTGAATTGGGTTCAACACATAGTGATTCAATTCTATTACAATAGATTCAATGAATTACATGCGAAATAGGTTCATTACATAATGACCCAGTTCACCTATTGTGGGTTGGGATTTGAGGTTAAATAAAGCTATTTCATTATGAAGGGCCCATAATGATTTAGGTTAATGAACTACACCCACATTTTGTACTAGTGCCCTTTCATATGTTTATTAAGATCAAAGTTGGAGTTTAGAGTTTGATGTCTTTTGTTTGTTTTTATTTAGTTCGTCAAGTCCATTGGGACACTTTCTTTGCTTGCATAGTTATGTTCAACACCCCTTCATGCATTGAACTTATAACATAACATCCATTATTATTATTATTATTTTCATGTTTCCATTGTTGCATATACACTTGGATTTCAAACATTAGATAATTTGTAATAATTGTATAGGTGGTGGTGATTGGGAATGGGTGCTTTCATTAAAATGTTTTATTGTTATAGCAAGTCATGGGTCAAGGTGTTGTTTGTTGTTGAGATTCACGAGGTTTTTGGTTGTAGGTTTTTGGCATTTGGTGGATTGAGGTTTTTGCTAAATAAGAAAGGCACTTGAACAAGAGATTGGTTATTCATTGTTTAGTTTGCATGTACAACCTCAACTTGATGCCACACCTACAACCACGACTACATTTGATTTGTGGATGATTGGGGGACAACAACATATATTTTCTTTTGTCATAAATTGTCTATCTACATATTGGAAACCTTGTCATGTTATAAAATGTTTTTTTTAAGGCCAATGATACTACTAGTCATGGGTTGGCAAGGTAATTAAAGGCCTTGCTTGAGGAATTTGGTCTCACTTCCAAAACCTTGTGTTATGTGAAAGGTGAAGGTACCAACATGGGGAACATGACCATGGCCCTAAAGTTGATAATTTTATGTGAGACATTAAGTTTTCATATTCCATTTGATGGTGCATGCTTTACATATGCTATGAGCAAGACAATTCAATATGCAACCTATGATGATAAGATTTCCAAGGACTTGAGCCTAGTTAATGTGAAATCTACCTAAACATCGTTTCAAGTTTACATCACATGGCCAAAAAAATCAAGTATGTTGATAATGTTGATTGTTGTAATGCAAGCACTTGTAGGTTATGAAATGTTCAATTCACTGTGCTTTGTAGGCAAGGGTGCAAAAGAGTGGAGATGAACATGTTTATATTATGATTTGCCCAAGTGTAAACTAGCAAATGTGATGAAAACAAACTTTGCATCCAAGGTCATCATGTTTCAATAGTGCTTAAATTATTGAGTTTTAATTATCAATTGTTACAATCATCAAACGAACACTTTACTTAACATGACTCCTTCAAAACAAACTTGGCCATTGAAACAATTTGTGATGTTTTTTTCTTTTTGTAACCATATGTGTAACTAATCAACATCATGTGTATTGGCTACTATTTGATTTTTTAACCTCAACAATGAATTTGTATGTGCAACTTTCCAAGGATAGATTGAAGTTGGAGGCATAAGTTAATGTTGCCAAGGACATGGATATGCAAATTGAGGTCAAACAACTTGTTGTCAACATGTGAAACCAAATAACTATCGTTCTAAGGCCCTTCTTTGATTTTGTGGATTGTTCAAAGCTTTCTAAAGCTCACAATATGCTTGCTTTCATGTTAGATCCTTGCTTTAAATATTTGAAGATCATCTTCTGTGGTGATCAAAACATGAAAGGCAATTTCCAATAGTTACCTATTTAATTGAAACAATTTTAGGGATACCTATATTAAGATTGGGATGGAAGTAATATTTTCTATTACAAGAATTTTCATAGGTTTTTGTCAATTGCAACTTGGTGCAAAGAACTTGGATCTCTTAATTCTTTTGATCAAGAATTGACATGATGCTCTCATTGTTGGTATTGAAGATAAGAGAGGACTTAAATATGTGGATGGGTTCGGTGAAGCGAAGGAGGACATAAATAGATGTAATGGATGTCAAGTTTCCTAACAAGGTTGAGGATCATGTAAAGGATTGTATCCGAAATTGGGACATGGATCCATGATTTTGATAATGTTTTGTTCATGATACACAAAGGACCTTTTTTATTTTAATTGAGCTCCTATGTCCCTATTGCCATTTTGTAAATGTGCCAATTCAATGATCACATTGGACACTAAAAATGCATGTTTGTAATTTATACCTCCATGCAAATGAAATCAAAGTTTGCAAGTTGTGGCCTTTTATTAGTACATTTTTTGGTTGTTCCATTTTTACATTGTTTTACATTTACACTTGCATTATTTTTCCACATCCCAAGATAAATTATATGGTTTGACACTTACAATTACACGCTTCACCTTATAAGTTTATATGTGCACTTACATTATACTAACGTTTAAATAAATTTTCTTAAACCATTTACACTTACACATAATATAAATCCTAAACCATACAAACACATAACATTGGTTTACACATATACTGATATAACAAAGGCCTATGACATATTTAAAAATTCTTCCTCACACACCATGCCACTAAATGAAAATGTTTTGTCAAGGATTTTTACTTTAAATGATTTTCCAATAAAAACCTCTATGCCCCCTTATCTCCTATCACATGTGCTCCTATTCCCACCCAAAATGTTCTTGCTTGCCAAATTATGCCTAGATATCCTCCTACTAAATGGCCTCCTCAAAAATCGCCCCCTCCTTACTAACCATGCTTTCTTTGATTCACACCCAATTTATTGAATTCACATATTTCAATAACTAATTATTAGAAATTGCTATCATTCAAATAGTCAACAAATACAATTTTTTTTCTTAAATGTAATCCATTTATGAAGATGGTTTGTTGACCCTTCGTAGTCTTCACAATTGATAAAAAAAGATGAGGGTGTTTGCAATTTTTTCTTTACAAGCACAATTCCAAGTTACATCCTTGAACATACAAAATTTACTAGTCCACTTGCACTTAAATTCAATCATATCAATATCTACCATCATCTATAATAAACATAAACTTGGATCTTGATTTCCCCTTTATACTAATTCACATGGTTGTTGATTTCCCCAAAACCCTTCCCCACATTTCTTTCACCCATTACCCAGTCACCCACCCCTTTCCTCGCAAATTGCATAAATTTGTTTAAATTTCATTGAAGTGATTGGCATAGAGATCACCTTTAACTAAAGGCAATAACATTTTGGTGAAAAGGCTTTTACTTACAAATGTCAACAAGGCATTTGTCCTCTCTTTCTCAATAACACAATCTTGGAATATAGAAAGAATGGCCTATAATTGCATACCGTAGAACCTTTGTAGGTTTGACAATAATTGAAATATTTTGGGAAAAAAAGTTGATTTTTAAAATATCATCTATTTGAAATGTCAAAATTTAAAGAAATTGTTATTCATGATGTCAAAATTTAGGAATTAGGCTTGTTTTTTGTGGCACTTAAATTTTCTATCACATAACTCAACTTTCTGCTTCTTCATAATGAAAAGAGTTTTGGGGTTGTAAATGTAATGCCTTGCATGAAGTATAGGTGGGGGAAATTGAAGAAGAGGGTCGTTAAAGGGGAGTCGTTGAAGCAAAGAATGTTATGGAGGTAGATCTTGAAAAGAAAGTTATTGACTCAAAACAAAAGAAACATGAGTTGAAAATGCAAGTTTCTTAGGTGGAAATAGTTGAATCCATTGTTGAGATAGAAGTGACAAGAGAAGACAACATTGAAGGAAGAACTAAAAGAGGAATAACAATGCCACACATGTATAGTAACAACAACAAGGCAAAATACAAAGATGGAAACCTTGGAGCTTATCACTTCAAGCCAAGCCACCATTGTAGAGCATGTATGCAATAGTTGACAAAATCTCTCTGCGTTATGATTCAATGAAACATTATTTTTCCCAACTTTTGCAATGAGAAGCAATAGAAATTGTTGTAAAAGATCTCATTATGTTAAAGGCTTAGAGTCCAAAAAAGTTGCTTATATTATATTGCCAAAATTTCATAAATTATTTTTCTATTATTGGAGTTGATTGTGAAAAATTAAAAAATTATTTGACACCCAAGTGCCAAACTTGAAAAGGTTGTATGATATTATAGATGATTTGATAAAATAAACTCATGGTTCCATTATCTACCATGCAAGAAACAAACTAAAACCTCTAGACCACCTTATTTTCCCCTTGTTTGTCTACCTTAGGGTCAAGGCTTTCTCATTCTAGCTAATGAACCAAATGGGATGAAATGTATTACAAACCAAGGGCATGGGCCATTAACCATGGTATGGAATATTTTATAATTTCAAGAGACCCTAGTTATGAAAATATTCTTATGGCAAAGGGTTAAGAAACCTAACCCTTTTGTGAATACTCCACAACCCTTGGTTAGGAACAATAGGAAAAAAAAGCCCAAGCTTTTGTCCCTTGCCATAATACCATTTAAAAAAACCTTAAGCTTTCTTGACCTAGGCCATGAGAATATTCACCTGGGCGAGGATAAGTAGCTTGAGCTTTTGTGAATATTCTTCCCCTTATGAAGAATATTCTCAAAAGCCCAAGCTAATTGACCCTTAATAATGGCATTTTCCCATTAATAGGGTGAAAAAGCCCGAGCTAGTGGTAATAGTCATTTTGGTATGCGGAATGGTATAGTGGTAGTGCATGTTCCAAGTAGAATTGTTGTGTGCTATTTAATGTATGGTAAAGCTTGTGGATTTTAGTGGAATAAGGGTCCACACAAGGCAAAGTCAAGCACATGCCCAAAATTCTGGGTGAAGCCTCGAGGGGAGGACCAATTTTTTTTCTTTTGGGGGGGGAGTGGGGGAAGGGTGAGGGTGTGTGTGAGAATGGAATTTTTAAAAAAAATTCTTTTGTTCCAATCATGTTTTCATATGATGTTCCTCGAGAGTGTTCCCAATAACACCTCATTTTGTTTTATCGCATATCCTTTGCCCAAAGTTCTTCTTTTTGGCACTTGGATTTGTTCTTAACGTTTTTTGTGTCCACACTTTCAAACACGTTCTTTGCACATGGGGCAAGCCACGCACTTGACTAGCTAGCTTTGGCATTTATCTCGTCTCATAATTTTGAGTTCACACTTTTAACCATGTTCTTTGCACATGGGCAAGCCACACACTTGATTAGAGCTTTGGCATTTATCTTGTCTCATAATTTTGAGCTAATCTTGAGCTCTAAAGGGGTGGGATTAAAATTTGTTGTAAACTTTTCAACTAGTTTCAAAGCTTTGTCATCTAGGATTACCAATTTTCGTTTCATGGCCTACTTGTGAAGTTGTCTATCTTGAGAGTACTTAGTGTGTCAATAACATTTTCTCGAGCACCCTTTCTCAAACCTTCACTCCTTACACTTAAACGAGTTGAGCACGATGCTTAACTGAAAGTCGACCTAGTTCAACATTTAAACTTGTAACTCAATCCGTGACGAGGTCACCTTGTGATGGTTTGAACTTGAGACCTAACTAGACAAACCTTCTCACTTGAGGGTTCACCTAGACGGGCATGTCACTCCCCCCTTCTCACTTATCCAGGTGAATCAAATGGAAGGCACTCCATACTCATAATAGAAATTGCTATTTTGGGGACCATCCCAAGTTTCAGTTAGTTTTTGTTTTATCTTTCCATGATGGGCAAATCAAAATTTCCCATTGCAAAATAAAAAGAAAAACTTTGGAGGCTGCCCAAGAGTAGTTTCTCTTGTGATCAGTGTTTTTTTTTTTTTTTTTTTTTTTTTTAATTTTTTTTTTTTCTTTTTATTTAAAAAAAAAATCCTGGGGTTTTTTTTTTTGGAGGTTTTTTGTGTAAAAAAAATAATTTT
>Ga0116231_10003442_pt1 | contig 32888 bp, 70 predicted proteins | sample S1TSphgellanicum_2_FD_89695 | JGI IMG/M metagenome (GOLD analysis project Ga0116231, IMG submission 89695) | Host-associated microbial communities from peat moss isolated from Minnesota, USA - S1T2_Fd - Sphagnum magellanicum MG | ecosystem: Host-associated > Plants > Peat moss > Unclassified... | reverse complement strand
CGGACTTAGCAACAGCATTGAAACGCTTTTCTTCTTTGCTGTTTAGGGGACCTGAACCAGACTTCAATTGATTGAGTGCTTTTTCACGATAAGACTTAAGAACTTTCTTTGAAAGTTCGCTTAATGGTTGTATTTCTTCCTTTTGAAGCTTGTATTTCATCAAACCTTCTGGTCCAATGGTGTTACGAACTTGACGAAGATGTGTTCCGTGACTGTGTCTTTCATCACGACCGGTTTCCCAATCGTGAAGCAATTCTGACTTCCACTTGCGACCCTTGTCAGCAGCATACTTTTTAAGTGCTGCGTGGTGTTCTGGCTTAAGCTCTTCAGTGAAGTATTCAGTATCTTCATTAGCTAACCAATCGTGTTTAGCGTGCGGTAATAGTTTATGATCTGGCCATGCAAACTTAGAATCACCAGTGTCAACAACGTGGATAGTACCACCTGAATGACCGGTAACTTTTGTGACCGTTCCAATCTTTCCATGGTGTTCTGACGTAGGATCATTAATATGAACTTTGTGTCCAACCTTCATAGAAGCTGCTTTTTCTAATTGATCAGCTGTAATAGATTCGTTTTGTTTGTCATATTTTTTCTTAAACTTAAAACGAGCAGCACGCTTTCCCTTACCTTGTTCTTTGTGGTTTGGTTCATGCTTCTCTGTTTCTTCAGTTTTTAAACCAACTTCATCGGCACGAATGTTTTTACGACCTTTAATACGACGCAATGCTTTCTTCAAAGCTTCAACGTAAGATGATGTTTGACTAGATGGAGAAGCTTGTGCTTTACGTTCAGCAGCGGCAATAGCTTTTTCAAGCTGTTCCTTACTGTCAGTGATCTTTTCGTTAACCATTGTTTCTTCCTTAGTCAATTTTTTAGTAGCTGTTTCGATACCATTTTTACGCTTATCGGCCCACTTTGTTGATCTGTCATGAGCATAAATTGATTTAGCTTTTGCTTGTGCCCATCCAGCGGTATGAACTTCATCAGCGGACTTGTTGATGTAAGAACCAAGGGTTTTCTTGCTCAATTCATTAATTGTGTCTTCTTTCACAGCAGCATGTCTTTTTACTTCATGTTCTGCGGTGTTCTTAGCATCTTCTTTATCGTTACCGTGATAAGAAACTGGACCTTCACCCATGTGCTTACCGTGTGCGTAGTGGTGAACAGAGTATTCTTCGTAATCTTTGTTGTAACGAACTTCCGCATGGTGCGCAGAACCCACAACTCCGTGCCTAGACACCATTCTGGTTCCAGTTACTGGAGATGCTTCATCAAGAACTTCTTCACCAACATGTCCAAAGTTTTGCGCGAAAATAGCCATCTTTTCGGCATGACCACCAGCGGCCTTACCCTTGGCAATATCTGCCGCAGTGATTGGTTCGTCCGGAGACTTACCTAACCAAGCATGAAACCCGCCTTTCTTTACATGAATGGCTAGATTCTTTTCTTCTAAAAATTGTTTGAATGAACCCATTAAGGTTCTCCTAATTAAGAAACCTGCTTAACGTGCTTAACGTCAACACCTTTGCTGCTGTGGTGAACAGAAAATTGATGCATTCCACCAGCACCGGCTACGTAATAATGATGCTCAGCCTTGTCAGGATGAATTCCACCATGGTCCTTATGAATGCTATAATTTGGGTGTTCATAGTGAGTAAACGTTCCACGGTGTGACACAGCAGGACAATGACCGGTTGCACAAGCGTGAACAGCATGGGACATGTGTTCAACTGTACCTGGAGAAATAATTTTTTCGTTTACTTCACCGTGGGGAATCACCTGTACAGATTCATCATGTTGCTTTTTGTCGTACTTCTTCTTCATCATCATACGAAGAGCGCGCTTTCCTTTGCCAGCAGACTTTTGTTCATGTGGTTCAGGCTTTGGTGCAGTTTCTTCGTTGGTCTTACCAGGCATCTTTGCGTCAAAGGTACTGTTGTCACCAGGAACACTCTTTCCACCTTTTTCATGTGGAGAAGGCTTCTTGGTTACGCCAGAAATGTGTGTACCACCTGGAGGCGCAATTCCTTCAGATGACTTGATATCGGTTGTATCAGGAAGACGGTCTTTACCAACCATGCCACCCTCGGCCTTGGTCTTAACACCACCAGCAGAGCTAGTAATGCCGTTTGGATTTTCAAGAAGAGTGCTTGCGATTTCAATCTTGGTCTCGGCCAATACTTGACCAACCTTGGCTTCTAGCCTTTCGGTTAAAGCTTTTTGAAAATTAACAGCATCTTTGTTGTGAGCAAGTTGTACTAGAGACATGGTTGATTCCTCGATAAACGGGTTATGTTCGACAATTTATTTAGCTAATTAAGGACTTAGACAAGTTGATCAGCAACTCGCTTGTTTAATGACTTAGGATCACCAACTGGCTTTTGTTCTTTAACTTTGCCATCAGCACCCATTTGTGGAGGTGGCTCGCCTGGTGGTGGACCACCCATTAATGCGCTAGATTCCTTCTCCATGTCCTTGGCTTCTTTGTTAATTTGCTTCTTTTCGACAGCAATTTCTTCTTCATCCATACAAAGGATGTTTTTCTGAACCCAAAGGTGACTGTAATACTTGCCAACAAATGGATCGACCAACATCAACGTGTTGATTCGATTTGTGATCATCTCGGCTTCTTTTAATTCTGTGAAGTTGTTGTCAGTCTCAAATCGATACTGAACATCCTGCTTCATTTCTGCCCATTCATCTAGGGTACAAACACCCTTAAGAACAAGCTGACGCTTTAATAATTCATCAAACAAAATAGAGAAACGGTTACGAAGTTTTTGAACAAACTTGTCAAACTTAATTTCATCACGGCTGATTTCAGAACTACGACCAAGGTTAAACCCTGTACCAGCTTCAAGACGGCTAATAGGAACGTTCAAAGCACGGTATAGCTTCTTTTCAAAGTACAACACAGCATCCATGTTGTCGAAACCTTGACCGGCAGGAAGGGTTGTGATTTCAGTTGACTTGCTGTCACCACCACGACGCGGCATCCAGAAATCTTCAAGCATAGAGAAGTGTTTACGGTCATCACGGATTTCACCAGTACCGGCGTCATAAACCAATTTGTTACGGAACTTGGTCATGACATCTTTCAAATATTGTTCTGCTTTAGCACGCGGCATGTTGCCAACGTCTACGTAAAACACACGCCTTTCAGGCGCTCTCGTGACCTTATAAATGACCGTTGCATCTTCGATGAATCTAAGCTGAATCATAGGGCGAATCGCTTTATGAAGGTAACTCAAGACCGTTGATTTGGCCGGATCAAATAGACCAGAAGTTAAATGGATAACAGAGTCTTCAGATAGCTTTACGCCACCCGCAAAGTTACCGATAATTTGTGGAGTTTGAATGTTGTTGTTAACAATTTTTTCATTGTAAAGATAGAACACTTCGATCTTGGTAATAACATCAACACCGTCTGCGTTCTTTTGCTTAGTGATGTTGCGGATCTTACGGATACGACGTGGGTCAATGAAGATCAATTGTTGGATACCGTCACGAGGTTTGTCTGGATCGATAACCACATTCCAATACGCACGACCATCGACATACCATCTACGAAAAATTTCGGAACCAAACTTATTGAAGTCTAGAAGTTTGAGAACGTTACCAAACTCATCGCGAATAAGCTTTTTGATGTTGTCTGGTTGATCAAGATCATCAAGAACGATGTCTACGACCTTGCCGTGTTCGTCATGTACGATTGCTTCGTTGATGATGTCATCAATGGCATTTTCCATCTCCGGTTGCATGGCCATTGTACGGTACTTAGAAAGCAAATCGACTTCGCTTCTATAGCTGCCATCGAGATCCACGTATATTCCGTAATGAGCACCAGAGTTGATGTTTACGGCACCATCATCAAGCTGTGGGCTGACTACGCTTTCTGGGATTTCTTTTTCGTCATCCCTAGCGATTGTAAATCCGAATAGTTTTAGTGCCATTATGTAGATCCTATTAAAATGCCTTATGATATAATGACTTATTTAGGATTAGAAAATGAAGGTCTGTAAGAAGTGTGAGCGGGAGAAAGAGGCTACAGCTGAATTCTTTCAGAGGAACAAAAGACGTAAAGATGGTCTCGAATCTAATTGTAAGGAATGTAATAAGAACTGGCAACTATTAAAGGATAGAGAATATAAAAAGAATAACCGTGAACGTGTAAGACTTAATGGTCGTAATCAGTATAGAAAGGCGGGATTTCGATCTAAAATCAAAACCAGTAAAGCTAGTGCTGCTAAACACGGCTTCGAATTCAGACTCATAGAACAAGATTTAATAGATCAATTCAATAAACAACAGGGTTTGTGTTATTACACAAATCTTCCTATGGATATGGAAATAGGGTCAAATGATTGGAACGTAGTTAGTATTGATCGCATCGATTCTGATATCGGCTATGTTCCGAGTAACATTGTTCTGTGTCGCAAAATAGCCAACTTCATGAAGAACACACTTTCGATAGATCAATTCAAATATGAGATAGTTGAACTATCGAAGTGTCTTGTTACTCAAGCGAACGTTGGTTATACACTCGCAGGGACGTAATCGCCTGCTCCAGCACTCAAAAAGTACTGAACAGCAAGAGTTACAGTAAATTCTTCGACTTGATCGTTGCTACCCCAATCCAACTCAATCGGGCTAACGTCCGTTGGCCAGATGCCAATGAACTGATACTGATTGATTTGAGTGCCATCTTTTCCGTACTGAGTAACGGTAGCATCAACACCGTAACCACCGTCGATGATTTCAGCAGCAGTATTACGAACGTTAAGAACTGGATCGTTAATACCATTTGCCCATTGTTCGAATGCAGAACGAATGGTGAAGTTTTCATCGTTGATAACCTGAATTGTCCAGTCCTGGTACTGACGGTTTCCAGCAAGCTTCACTTCCCTACCAAAATAGTAAAGTGGAGCGGTGCCGATTGTCGTACCTGGAAGCTGAGCAGCTTTAGCCTGGAAAGTTACCAATTGACCTGCTTGACCCGCCAAATTGACGTAAGAAGGGAATGGAAGTTGAATATCAAACAAGTTGGCACGAGCACCATCACCTGTAAGATTAGTCCTAAATTGAGTTACATCGAATGACATGTTATCTCCTGATTCCCTTATTTATTACGCGATTCCAGACTGGCCAATAACTTCGTTGAAGCTGACTCCAGTTGCCACAGCAACGAAGTTCAACAAGATGAAGTTGATAGAACGGGCTGGCTGAACATAGATGTCACCAACGAATTGGTTAGCATCGATAACTTCAGGTGTATTGTTTGTGGTGTCACAAACAACCTGGAACGCAGTGATACCACGCTGACCCTGGATCGTTCTCAAATATGGGTTGATCAAACTGACAAACTGAGCACGAGTGAACGTGTCGTTGAATTCGAACAAGCTAGAACGTGCTGCAAGGCTGATCTGTTGTTCCATGACAATAAACAAACGACGCACGTTGATGTGGCTGAATGCAGAGTCATAGTTCAAGTGGGTCTTGTCACCGTAAAGAAGTGTTCCCTGGCCTGGAAGAGAAACAACTGGGTTGATTCCTGCCTGGTAAAGAGCATCACGGTCAGTTTGACCTGGGTTGTAAGCCAACTTCACAACGTTGTTGATTACACCACGCTGAAGACCAGCTGGAGACCACCATGGAGCGTTAGTTTGGTCGGTACGAGCGCAAAGACCAGCGATATCGCCGTTCAATGGTGTGTAACGGTACTTGTCGTTGTACTTGTCGTAACGGTACTTGTAACCGGTATCAAGAACGGCGTAAGAGTTGTAAGCAACATTTGCACCCCAAGCAAGTACTGGAGTAAGAGCACCAGAAGATGTTTGATCAGCACTCAATGGAGCAGAGCAGAATGCAACGCAGTCCTTACGAACCGCAGCAACGTCTTGGATAGCGTAGTTCTGAACAACAGTGTTAGAAGTACCTGTCATCAACAAGTTAACTTGAACGAAGGTAGGATCTGCAAACAATCCAAGACCAGTTACTACGTTAGCAGAAGTTACTACACCGTTGTTTCCATTAGCAAATTGTGCAACGTTTGCGCTTGCATCGTTACCGAATGAACCGGTTCCAATTTGTTGTGCTGTAGTGTTACCCCAACCAACAGTGTTGGAGCAAGGAACACCAACGTTGTAAATATAGTTAGATTGAGACCAAATGACTTCTTTGTAATAGTTTGCGTTACCGTATGCGTCAAGACCGTCCTTAAGACGAGAAAGACCTTGGTAAACTTCAAGAACACTGTTTGCCTTACCGGTAATTAAACCGCCAGCATCCACAACAAGGATGTGAAGTTCGTCGCCTGTAACCTGACCATTGGTGACCTGAGCTACGTAAGGAGTTGTGTTTGGTGCCCATGAGAAATAGTTCGCATAGGTGTAGTAAGGGCTGGATGGGTTAGTAGCTGCCGCAGTCCATGCTGCACCGTTAGCGAATGTGATAACTGCAATGCTGTTTCCAAGACCGCCAGGGAAACGAGCAATGTAGTTGTTAGAAGCAAGAGTTGTTTGGTAAATACTATTAAAGTAAATTGTTGGGTTATCGATTTCGATAGCCACACCAGTGTTAGAACCGGTAGCATTTAACATGCCCGTACCTTGAGCACGAACAACATTCAAATTGTTAGAGTAAGACAAAAAGTCAGCAGCTGTGAAAAAGCTTTCTGCTGTTGTGTCGTCAGGATCAGAGAAGATAGAGTCTAATTGAACTTCGTTACTTACCGGAGTCACATAGTTAACTGGACCCCAATTGAATGTACCAACAAAGCCACCAATAGAGGTTGCAACCGCTGGAATGGAAGTGGTTAGATCTGTTTCTGTAGTGCTGATGCCGGGACTGACAGGGAAATTTGCCATTGGTAGAAACTCCTAATGAAATACGTTTTTATTTAGGAATATGAAACCCTTGGCCCAATAAACGAAAAAGCCAGGTGGAAGTCCCTGGCTCGGCCTGCGAAGCATTTTATTTAGAAGTTATCTCTGTTTCTTAAGAACACCGGTCTTTTCAGGTAACTCGGTACGGTTATTAAAATCAATATCCCAGCGAGCAGAGACTTCATCAAAAGATTTCTTGCAAGCAGGACACATCTTAATAAACCTAACAGCATCTACTTCACAACCACAAGGTTCTTTCCAACTGACACCTTTCTTTTTTCTCATATATTAAAGTCTTTCCTTTTAAGATCAGGTTTCCAGTGGCATTGAGACCATTCGACAATCTTATTAGATTCTAGGTTTCGAAAGTATTGTAATCGTTCTTCCTCGTCAACCTTTTCGACATGGTCAACTTCTATGGCCCATAGACCATCACCAATCTTAATTTTAATAACACGGCAGTCTAATCTTGAATGGATATACTCTTCTGAGATACAAAGAGCTAATGTCCCGTTCCATTCATCTTCAGGTTTACGGAGATCTACAATTCGAACCACATCATGAATGGCAAGCATAGAAGACTCCTAATTGAGGTTATCTTCATATACTTATCAAAATGGGTTGTCATCTGGTGGATCTTTTTCTATACGGGCCTCGACCATGGCACCGTAAGCAGATAACCAAAAGAAAAATGCAAATGCTATTAAAAACCAGAAATAGGTTGGTTCTTTTTGTTGAAGTGCCGATACGAACTTTTCTGCTGCTGCCAAACTAGCCAACACGACCGAAATAACCCAATAAGAATAAAATTTCACTTATTAGCCTCCGTTAAAAAAATGGGAACATGTGTGTTAGCTAACTCGGTAGCGTCTGTATGGTCATTAGAAGCCTTCTGAGCGGCTTCCAGCCTTCTACCCCTAGTAACGGCCCACCAGGTCCCTAGATAGGCTCCTAAGGCTCCATCGATAACCACCCAATGATTGGAAAGCCAGATCTGAGTTGAGAACGTTCCGGCAAGAATAATCATAGCTGACCAAAACGCCGCAGGGTGCGGTTTCTTTTCAGCAGATCGCATATTGTAATTTGCCCAGAAAACATCAACAACTAAAGTGATGCTAAAAACGGCAACGTGGGAAAGAACAGTAGTCCAATTCATAATCAATCCTCAATGAGCTTAAAACTATCCTCTAAACGACCAACACAGGAAGACAATAATATAGCATGATTATGAATATTCTGAAAACCATAATAGTAATCGTCTCCACCATGAACTAAACCAAACAATCTATAGGTTTTGCCGGTGAAGTTGTCTTTAAACTTCTTTCCTATTAAGTGATCATATTTTTTGACAATTTCTCTCCAATTTCCTTCACAAATACATTTATTTTTCATACATGTCCTGACGTTTGTTCTTTTGGTTTTCTTTCAATAATTTTAATGGGTCGAAAGTTAGGATACTTCATAGATTCACCACCGTTGCATTCTTTGCAAATCCATTCATCCCAAAATTTGGTTTGTCTTTTATATTCGTTTTCACTGATATCCATACATAAGGCAATTCCACATTCATTACAAATTGGTGTTAATCCACCAGGCATTGTACTGCCATGTATATGTACGCCCATTACTACTCCAATGTTGACCCAGAACGATCCACCCAATCAATGCAGTCGTCGGCTTTAGGATGAGCATTCATGTGATGTTGATTAGATCGAACGCACCATCCAAGAGGTTTCGTTTCTACTCTGCCCTAAAATCATCCCATGCCGCAAGCTGGCTGGGTGAAAAATTCACCACCGTGTTGCAGATCGTGCATCTAAAATCGTTTTGTTTTCCGCTTACAAACCCGTGGTGGATGTATTCCTCAATCGGATGCAAACAAACGTGCTCTGCTACCGTTTCCTCAGGATTGCATTGTGGACAATTTGTGTCCGGTACTTCCGGTCCATACCACCGACATCCGCAACTGCACTCATGTAATACATCTGGTTCCGCTGCCGTTTCCGAAGGCAGCGCCTCTGTCAACCAATCAATTAATCGGCCCGCAGTCTCAGTATCAATTGACGAGCAATCAAATTCAAAAACAATTCTGGTAGGGTCAGTACGGTCTACGTAGGCCATGCTCTCGCCGTCTTCAATATGAAATGTCGGCACGTTGCGAAATACTTTATCCATGCTTATCACCATTGTCAACCTGTCTGGCTGCTCTAATTTGATGCAGCATGCTTTCAAAATGAATCGGGCAGTCTGGCTCTGTCGCTTGTATTCCATCTGTCCTGTGTTGTTTGCAAGTGCAACGTTCAACAGTCATTCCCGATTGCTCAGCATCCCATTGAAGCTTATGTCGAATTTTTGCAACCAAAACATGTACTCGTTCACGTTGACGGTAGGTGCCATTATGCCACCAAGCTTCTCTAAGTTTAAGTAATAATTTACCTAATTCACTTTCATCACAATGTGGCGCTACTTGCAAATGTTGAAGCCATGTACCAATTGAATCGGTCTCAAATGCTTTGACCGCAATTTTTGCTGCTTCTGTCATGTTACCCATTAATCACCTTTTGTTAGTGAGACACAATGTCATGCTTACTCTTTATGTTACCACACATATGCACAAAATATTTTTCTGGCGCGTTACAACAGGCGATCATGCAACAAAAAACAAATGCAAAAAAGTCTTTCATTTTTCATCTCCGTGTACGGGTGTGCCGCCAGCCACGATGTGTGCTCTTTTACCTAGTCGCCACACCTTTCTCAATATAGGGTCCGGTATTTCACGTTCGTTATTATACCCACGCAATACCAATCCATAGTAACCCATTCGCAAAAAATCTGCGTGCTGCTCATATGTCGTCTTAAGTTTTCGTCTCATTTCTTGAAACCTTATCTTCAATTATTTGCGGCGTCCTCGCCTTCTTTCAATCTTGGACAGTATATCTGCTTATCCGCAGCGGCAGCTTGCGCCAATCTAAGGTCGCTCATAGTGAACTGACAAATAGGTGCGAGCGCGGTACAGTCGGCAGCAGTGCCCAGCACGACGATGGCCTGGGCGCAACGCTGTAGGTCGGTCGGCGGCTTAGGCGTTGCTGCACACCCAGATACTAATAGACACAGAATTAGTAATTGTCTCATTTATGCCCTTAAAGTCATATTTTGCTGTTATGCATTAGGAGGCATACCGGGCTTAAAACTGGCATCAGATTGTGAGCCTAGTTGCTCACATTCGCCCAGCAACAAATACAAAGCGCTGGCGCGTGACAAAAGCGCAGGCGGGTCACTGTCGAAGTACTGCCGCAACTCCCCGGCTAGGTCAACGTGCCTCAGCAGCGCCGCCTCAAGCTCGCGGATTCGTGCCTCCTGCCTAAAAATTCTTTGCGCCATCGCAGGACCGTCGTATTGGTCGCTCATCCCGGAATTGCCACCCCAGCTTGCACTAGTCATTTTCATCTCCTGATCTGCTGGAAGGGAATGCAACTTCTCGCAGCGGTTTGAATAAAACCCATCGAACCCGTGCGTACCCTTGGATGTAAGTAACACCAAACCACCCTTGCCTTCTCTCAAGCCCTCTACCGTAAACTCAATTCCTATATCAGCCGCACCGTCACCATATTGGTTATTGGCGATGACTTTTGCTTGATCGCCTACTTTCCACTCAGTCATGTCTGCTCTCCTTTTCCGCTGTCAGGTGACTCGCTATCTATCGTGTCGGCGTAACAATCTTCGCAGAGAACGTAAGGAAGCATTCCGCTGTGCCACCCAAGTTTTGAGTCACAGGTGGCGCACGTTATGCGCACCATGTCATCGTGGTTCATTGCTCAGATCCTCCACTGGAAGTAGTCGCAGCAATTTCAAGATCAATAATTTCATCAAGCTGCGAGCCGTTCAACCAATCTACACAAGCGACGCTGCCTTGATGGAAGTTGGTGCATTTGACTCCACGAATCAATGTTCCGTTAAAATCTGGCGGTATTGGTTTGTTCCAATGATCGGTATCACGCAACCATCGGTATCGAGCAGCGTCTGTAGCGTCATCACTCATAGGTTATCCACAATTTGCTCTTTTTTCGGGTGCAGCAATCAACGGCTTGATATCTTTGATTCCTTGACGTTCCAAAAAATACCTAGCCTTAGCAATTTTGTCGTCCAAAATTGCGACTTCAGTCACAGTCTGAACAATTTGCTTAGTGTCGTCGTTAAGCTTCTGCTTAGCAACCGTCTTATGGAATTGAATTATCATTACGCAGCCTCGCTTTGGTTATGGACATGCTGAACGTAAGCTTTCATCAGGCTTGGGCGATCCACGGTGCCAACTTCGTAGCTGACTCGATTCGGATCAGTGGTCAAACGACCATGAGCGGTAAAACGCTCGACGGTAGCGAATCGATGAGCATTCTCAGCTGCGTAGGCCAGAAAACGATCCAATTCGCGACGTTGACCAAGAATCTTCACTTCCATAATTTCTTCGTTCATATGTTTCTCCTGTAAGTGACTAGGTAGGTCTACTATACACGGTTCTTTAATAGGAACAAGAACTAGGTCTCATTCCTAATATGAAATTCTACGACAAACCCGATTATGGTAAGTAATGCAAGAACACAGGTGATAATTAGGGATATTTTCTTACCCCAAAGCCTTTCTGCGATTTCTAGCACCTTTGCGAATCCAAGGCATGTTAACACTAGGAGAATAAATCTAGACACTATTACAACAATGTATTCGACAAGCATAAGTTTCCCCTAACTTTTAAAAATCTTACTGTAAATATAATACAGGACAACAAAGAAAAAATCGACCAATCCTATAATTAAAGACATGCCAAATATAGCAATGGCAAATAGGAATGCCAGAATAATTTCACCGACAGCTTGTAACAGCGTCATTTACTTTCTCAGTGAATCCATCACATTTTTCAAGCCAGGTTGGGTCATAGTTGAAAGGATGGGCAAACCAACCTTGAGCAATACCGTGTGGATTACCTTCAACCTTAATAGCATTAGGAAAGTAATCACTCGTCTTTATGTGAGGCGCACGCTTACCCAAAAGACCCATCAAAACGGCAATAGGGTCCTCATTGAGAGCCTTTAACGAAGGGTGATGGCAAGAAGAATGTGCATCACCAGGAATACTCCTGCGATGCACACATTTGTAACAATTTGGCTTACCCATCGTTCTTGGCATCCTCAAGGATGGCAGCATCGATGTGCCTAACCAAACGAATCATGATAAAACATGAAACGTAACCGGCAACAAAGCCAGCAAAAAATATCATACACGTACTCCTTTCTTTTGAAGATTTTCGATATCGGTCTTCGCAATATTGATCTTGCGTCCGATTTCATCCCGCTTTTCCTGGGTTTTACCAGTAAGAGCACCCAACTGACCCAACATCTTTAGGTTGGCTTCACGACGAGCCAAAGCACCTTGACGACGCTTGGAAATACGTTTCGCACTATTGACTCTCATTATAATCCTCCATCGATTGTTACTTTGATCGTTCTCTGACCCTTAAGACGTTTGCGCACAGTCTCTATCATTTGATTGTTAAAGTCAATATGCGATTCAACATCTCCATAATGGCGATCCACTTCATTTGAGTAAGAAAGCCACTTATTGATTTCGATCAAATGTGAAAACAACTTCCCAGACAGGATTCTACCGGCATTTGCACGATTAGTCTGTTCGAGAAGCTGTGCTTCCAATTCCTCGATGCGAAGATCTTTACGAGTTTTCTTACCCATAAGAATTCAACTGAGAAAGGAGCTTATCTCTCTTAGCTCGCAATTCGTGAATCTCAGTATCCGTAGAACGTCTAGGACCTTGTTTCGCGTGCAAGCGAAGAAGCTTATTCAAGCGATTGGAAATCTCTGCCAACTCCCAACGAAGTTGAATTTTTGTGTCCATGGTAAAATCACGTTGAGAAAGCATTATACGGCTCCTTCCAAATCAAGTTGATATTCGATGAAACCTTGCGACTCAGCATTGCCGCTAGGACAATTACCATCCGGCCTAATGGCACGAGCAAATTCAGCAAAAGCTGCTTCAATTTCTTTGGGTGTCCCACCAGGTTCACCGTTTCGATAAGGACGAATCGTGGTGATTCCATCCTCTACGACTATTCTTTCAGATTTCTTGAAAGGATTCTTTACTCGCTTTCCAGAAAAAACGTGAATAGTCAATTGAACTGTCATTTTTCCTCCACTTTCTTTGTCGGTGAGATTAACCAAACAGTAAGACGATTACCATAGATGAACAGGTAGTTGCTCAAAATAACAACTAAATTACCCGGAATTCTTAAGACCATTGCAATAAAAGCAGTGACCAAAGCCAATATCAATAAAACAACTGCTGCGAGGAATAATACTATCCTCATAAAATAATTCAATAGAGAAGCAATCAATGTCAAAGCAAACTTCATAGTAGGTCCTTTAATTCTAGATACATGGAATGATACTTGGCAATCCTTTTGATATCCTTTTCGGTGATACCCTTCAATCTACGAATATCACTATTGTGTCGTAAATCGGCTAATTTAACACGAATAGCATCCTTACCGTTTTTCTTGATGCCCTCAAGATACTCTTCTGAAGTTTGCCCTGGCATCTTAGTCATGGCAGATATTCCACTTACGATTCGTTTAGTAAAACCCATGTCATATAATGACTGGAATGTAACATCGGTATCCTCAATCAAATCGTGACCGAGAGCAATGCATTGAAGTTCTTCATCATCTGTTTTGGTGTAATACATGACCTTTAGGCAATGTAAGACATACGGCTGACCTGCCTTGTCGTAAACACCTTCAAATTTGTTGGTGACCAGCACCAACATTTTGTTTAACATTTCACCTTTGTTCATAGACCTATCCTAATATTATTAAATTGAAAAGTCAACTACATTGGGTGATAAAAATTAACATCGTTTGTAAGCAGTCTAACATTACAATCTGGACATAATCCATTATCTGGAACATCCCACTTATTCCAAATGTTGTAAGTTCTCGAACACTTGATCTGATTAGGAATAAAACCCGATTTATCGTGTGTCCAAGCATCTACATATGGATGATAATACATTATTTCACTACAATCTGGGCAATGTTTTTGACCTGACAAAGGGTTAATAAGACCTGTTCCCGCTTCTTGACCATAGATGACTCTATGGCAAGTTTTGGGTGTGACTTTGTTTAGTGGATGATACCATTTACTTTCTTCAATATCAAAATCTAACTTTTGATTACACATGGAGCACATGTGTCTTGCGGGAACACTTGACTCTGTCCATGTTTTATGGAGTTCAGGACAGGTTTTAAATTGACCCCTATTATGAACCCAGATTTCAACGTCCGGATAGGCCGGATCGATGTGGAGATAACGTTCTTCATTACAAGCAGGGCATCTGTCGCCAGCTGGGTATTGATCATCAATACAATTACCACTGACATCGATTTTCTGTTCTTCTGGAAAGAAAAGGTCTAATGGCTTGCCTTCATATTTGGCCTTAACGACCCAACCGCTTCGTTTGATTATTTCGAAACCAAGCTCTTTAAGGTTTTCCAATAAACCAACTTCATCAACTACACTTATTTGACGAATGCGGTAAAACAGAATGTCAGCGTCTTTACGACGACCATCTTTGTAAAGGCACCCACCGGTTAAAGCAACGTGACAGCCGTACTTGGGTGCTATAGGTTCGATCAAACGACACATTTCGACCGCACTATCTAGATCCCAGACAAGAACCTTGTCTTTTTCCAATAGAGAGGTCAAATGTTCAATAATCATAATATAAAGTCCTCACAAAGGCCCCTTTCGGGCCACATTAATTATGGGTAGGGTTTGCAGTATTTCCCGTTGTCAAGAACTGCTTTACAAACACACCGTATCCATCACAAGGTGTCGCATTGATATCCTTAAGCAAATTGTTGTCTGGTTCACCAGTCACACAGAATGCCCAAGCTATTGTACCGATTTTATTTGCTTTTGCAAAAGTTGTGATTGCTGAAGCGAAAGGTGCTCCGACAGTATTGGCAGCATTATGATCACCATATTCAGTAATCATTACTGGATAACCAGCTGCTTTAATGCCAAGTACCCATTCGTAACAAGTTCCCTTAATACCAGTAGTTGGGCTAACAGAATTGTTGGCACCGTAGTTAGCAAGTGTGTAAGCAGGTGTTCCCCATGTGGTACCAAAAGTTGGGTATGCATGCCAATCAGCAAAAATGTTCTTAAGAGGATCTGTTGGAACATTAGTTAACCATGCTGAGTGATCTTGAGCATATGAACGATCAGAAACAGAAATTGGACCGGTAAATCCTGCATTACGAGCAGCAGTAATCATGGTTTGAAAACCACAAACTTCCCAAGTTTCAGTGATAGTGAAATCGGCACCGGCATCTGAATTGTTAGAGAACCTACCACAGGTTCCACCAAGCTTTTGAACAACACCGACATCAGATGGAACAACAGGACCGAAACTATCCAAGAAAGGCTCATTGAAACAGCCCAAAATCACATTAGTGAACTTACTGTAACGAGTTGCAATTTCGGCAAACGCTACAGGGCTGGTTGATGCATCAGAAAATGAACCTTGACCTTGTGGTGCTAAATATGCACCATTAGGGTAATTAGGAATAGTCTTAAGGAAAGGAGCAGACCAATGTTGCTCGATGATAATGTAGAAACCTGCCGCAGTGTAGGCCAAAACTGCTTGGTCTAGAACTGTTGGATAGATTCCAGCAGGATCAGCTGGCATAAGCTTTACGCCTTCACCATCGACACAAACCAAACCTAACCAGCTTGCAGTGTTGTATGGAATACGAACGATGTTGACGCCCCATTCTTGTAACAAAGCAACCGGTGGTAATCCTGGGAATCCAGAATCACCCCAATAATTAGAACCATCCCAATCTTGAATTGCAGTATTTTCGAGACCTGATACGTTAACACCATTAGGAACAATTTCTGTTCCGTTTTGATCAACGAATGTATTACCACTCACCTTAATAAATTTCATACCGGTTGTTGGTGGAGTCAAAGGTGTAATAGTACGTACAGGAATTGAAGTACTTGCTACAAGTGTTGAATTAGAAGTATTTGCTACCGGAGTTGGTGCAGTGTTAGGAGTTGGAACTGGAGTAGGTGCTGGTGTGCCGGTAACTGTAAATTGACTGTTGTCGAATGCCCAGGTAATAGGAGATCCTACAGCAATGCCGCCTGTAACCGCACCAGATGGCACTGTAGCCACAATCTGAGAATCAGATACGATCTTAGTGGGTGCAAATTGTAGCCCGCCAATCTTAACCGCATTGGCTTGAGTGAAACCCGTTCCATTAATCGTAAATTGGGTTCCAATACCACCAGTTGTTGGAGCAAAACTGGTGATAGATAGGGCATTAGCCACTGGAGTTGTGTTAGGTGTAGGTGTCGTATTTGCAACTGGGGTAGTGTTAGCTACAGGAGTTGTATTTCCTACAGGTGTCGTATTTGCAACTGGTGTGTTTGACGCCGGTTGTGGACCTTGCAATATAATTACATTACCAGAATTTAAAGCAGCAAGATCTGCCGCACTGAGAGTGAGCGTTAATACTGAACCTGTCATTTATTATTCTCCTAAAGATTACCATTCGTTCATGTCGCACCTCAAGCAATATTCTTTGTTGCCGCGACCATGAATGCATACCGGATTATGTATCGTTGCATCAGATTCAGCGTTTTTCTTCGGTTTAATGAACCGAAAAATTGCAGCAATAATAAGTCCAGTGACGGTTATTACCCACGCTGCGGTGTCTAAAACTGAAGGTTCTGGTCCCATTAACATAATTGTTTCTCCCGTTTGGTAGATGACAATCAAATTATGCAACAATTTCTAACCAGAATCAAATGGTATTTAGGCTCAAAGGGTGACCCTGTTTCCAAGGTCACCGATTCAACCTACTTGGCAGGAATATTCAAAAAAGGAATAGCCGCACCAGCATAGATGTTTTCCGGCAATTTTCCGTCCCAACGACGCGCCTTCTCCATCTCGACTTCGATACGACGCAAATCGAGAACTTGTGCTGACTTGGCCAACGCATCGTTTTGGATCTGCAAAGCCTGAGCCTGAGCCGTTGCTTCTTTGAGGGTGGCATATGCTTGACCATCAGCCTTTGCCTTTTGTGCATCAGCTTCGGCTTGAGCAATTTCAACCTTCTGTTGCTGTTGAGCCTTGACAGTCAATTGCTGCTTTTCTGCCGTCTGCAACAATTGATCCTGCTGGACCTTATCGTTAATAGTCTTCTGATAGGTAGGATCATACTCAAATTTTGTCATATCGACGCTAATGACCTGAGCACCATAGACTGCCAATTTAGCAGCTAACTGAGTACGCACTTCGTTTGAAACCTCCTGTCGCTTATTGAGCAAATCCGGAGCGGTAAATTTTGCGGTCACAGCCTTAAATGTCTCATGCACAGCAGAATCTACGTAACTAGACAAATCACCATCATGACTGTACTTCTCATAAACTTCAGCAACCTTATCCGGTTGAATGCTGTAACGAACGACAAGTGAAGTGGAAACTGGCTGCTGGTCAGAAGTCCCACCAATGGCATTGTCTACTTTTGCAGTCTCAGCACGAATGCTGAAAATCTGTAGGTGTTCCCAGAACCAAACCAAATGACGACCTTCCGGCTCGATCTTGGTAATTGCGCCACCATTTGTCACGACGCCGCGAGTACCTGTGTCCACTGACGTAACTGGATTCAAAAATAGAACCAGCACAACCAATCCAAGCACAATTGCAACATCACGAACCAAACGAAAAACATTCAAGGTCTGATTCGAAGACTCATTACCACGATAGTCCTTAGTTTTCACTTCATTGATATATCGACTAGCAAAACTCATAAAATCTCCTTTTAAAATTGACGAGAACTTAACCATTTACCGAAATCAAGCAATAGATTTTCCTGAGGAAAGAATATCACTTGAACAATCAAGACAATGCCAAAAATCACTGCTACACCGAAAAGAATATCGAGTAGCCATATCAAAAAACCCGTAACATGTTTCATTAATTCTCTCCAAATTTAGCTAGAACATTGATCCACAAAATCCTGTTCAGTGATCGCTTCAATATCTGCCAAGGATTTGCGTAAAGATCTAAGTTTCTTTTCACGCAATTTCATGGATTGTGCGACAGCACTTTCCACAGTCGTGTGCCAATCTTTACCTTGCTTGTGCGCGTATTGCGGATAATCTGACCCATACTTGTAGATCAACATGTCAGAGCTAGTTGTGGACACTTCACCATCAACTACTAGGATGCCAGTGGTTAATGCATATTTTGTGACATAGGCTTTCATAGTTTCTGAACCTCACCTTCTACGATGTAAGTGGCACCCTGATAGATCAACGATGCGCCACCAAACAATAAGTTATTGTCGTAATCGTAGGCATAATAACCATTCGCGGTCTTACCGTTAAGAATGGCGCTGCTACCAGTGCAATTATTGAATGTGAACGTGACTGCATAGACGTTGACGGCAGAATTAGGAACCACGACTGTTCCACTGATGACGCAGCTTGTAGTACTGTCTTGAGCATCAATAGTCCCATCAACGTTGATGTTCAATACCGTACCGTCTTCGGTCTGGTACTGGCCAGCAATCTTCGTAAGGCTAGCAGTCTCCTGTGATGTCGAAGGATCGTAAACCCATTCGATATCACCACCGTCAGACGTATTGAAATCCAATTCTTGTCCGACGATAACATCACCACCAATAGTCAGATTCGTGTTTCCCGTACAAGCAAAGTTGTTTGCAAGTTGATCTTCGACACTGACTTCGGCACCACTAATCGTAAAGTTATCACTGGCTACCGTAATAGAGCCGGTTTGTAACATAATACATTGTGGGACAGAAGTCTCAGAATAGAAAAATCCGTTCGGTGCCAAAAGCAGCTTACCGCTTTCCCCCGTAGAAGGATTTTCGTAGGTGTAGTAACCAGCAGGGCCGGTATAAGTCTGAACAACGGGAGGCGGGTTCTTAACAACCTGAACTGACCCACCACAGGCCGCGAGAACTAAACAACCGATCATAACGAATAAATTTTTCATGTTACCTCCAGTAGTATTAAAGGAATCCTATTAATACTACAGCTTCATGATCTTGTCAACAACTCTTTCATTTTCGATCACTAAAATCGCTCTTATCAAGTCCGGAATTGCATTATGTTTATAAGCAAAGTGATTCAAATATTCTTGCACCGTACCAGGATAGAGTTTTTTGAAATCGGCCTGACGACCCAGATCAGAATTGATCCAGGTTATCAGACGTTTCGATGCTTCCTCGTAATGAGCCATTACATGCGATCCAAATAATTGTATGTTACAGGCTTTGCTTTAGTGAGCGTTATTACCGCTCCGCTTTTCTCGAAGATATATCGTTGGCCACCTTGTTCGATTGATTTCAAATCGTTTGGTGTGACCTCGATAACCTGCTCAATAACATCTCCATCTTGATCTTTTCCTATTGGAAAGTCTACAACAAAATGTTTAGAAAGAGGGTTAGTTAAAACAGAATTGTTATATGAGTCTAAATCAATACGTATACCGTTTACACTAATAGTAATTTCATAATTGACATGTGAAGCAAACTCCGCTTTGACGTTTAGCAATCTAATTACATCAACAACAGATTCACCGTATCGATTCATTTCCTCCACAACTGCCTTCAACATGTCGAAATTGAATTTATCAAACGTGTGAGCCACTTGAACGACTCTATCAATTTCAGACTGGTTTTTCAAATTATCTTGGCAGAACTCACGAATAAACTGCTCATCTATACCATCATAATCGATGATGTAGTAAATGCGTCCCGGTCTGTTCTTCATGTGCTGATCAATAGACCACTTGTTGTTAACCGTAAGCACAAACAACTTTTTAGAAGGAAACACACCGTCGAGAAGAGTCAACAACTGTTGTTGTTCCTCAGCATTGTAGACCTTGTCGTATTCATCAAGCAAAATTATGCAAGGTTGATCGATCAATTGCATAAAACTGTTGAATGCATCTCCGCAAAAAGCGGAATTAATGGTAAGAGTTGGGATGCCTATTTTTGCACCCTCAATGGCAATATTTTTTGCCAAAAGACTTTTTCCTGAACCTTTCTCACCACATAGCAAAATACCAGTGCTACCTTTACGGTCTTTAAAAGTGCTTATGATACGATTGGTGTTCTTCGACACATCACCGTAAATTTTTGGTGGCATCACAAAATCTTCTATTTGATCTAGATAGAAACCAACACCAGGGGCTACCTTGATTGTGTAATTTCCAGCAGGAAGATTTTCATAAAGATCCATCTGCTCTTTAGAAGAGACCTTAAAAGTTGTTCCTGATTTAAGAAAGTAAGCCATTATTTTTCCTTTATGCGATTGGATCGGTTATTACAAGTTCAAATTCATCATCAACAGGACGCAACATAATATTAGAACTGCTTAAATCATTGCAGAAACCCCTGTTCTTTTGCAAAAGACGCGAAATACTTTTACAAGCCTCACGTAATTCCAAGTTGTTAATCACAGTGTCTATTTTGTCAGTACGAATTGCGTCTCGAAGATAGGTAACTATCTGACTAATAATTTCCCAAGATGTCAACGATTCTGTACCCGTGACTGTACACCCCCAAGGTTCAGGCATCTTGAAATTAATAAATGAATCATGTGCTATGGCTGTTAATTGTTGAATGGACGCATCTCTCATTTCGACGAGCCTTTCCATAACGACACCATAAACAATGACATGTTGGTTTGTTTTATACCTGATAAAATTTTCAACTTTAGGAAAAAATCGGTTATTTTTCATCGTCACCACCATTTCTAGAAACGTATGATAACCGTCTCGGTCTAAACTTGGAGACTGACAAATTTTTAACACTTTATCACTGTCACCGATTTGGTAAACAGAACCATAAGAACCAGAGGCAATTTGTTGAGAACAACCGTTTGCATTCACTAAAGTTTTAATAAAATTATGGCAATCTTGATTGACCGGCAACGGATGATGATAATAATCAAACTGATCACTGTTTCTTAGGTCAAGGACGGCATTCATTCGTGGTCTCCTATTAGAATGATTCTATTATACGTTGCTTTTAATGATTAGCAACTACTTTTGTGGCCAAAGAACATCGCGAATCTTGTTGCGAAGTTCCCAGGTGGCACGCTCCTGTGCCACATACTCTGTGTGATCCGAAATATTGCGACCAACCGACAGAACGCCTCGAATCATCTTCAAAGCCGTTTCAATGTCCTCCAATTCGTCCACACGAATGTCATGCTTTAGGACAATGGTCAACGAATGCACCCTATCAGTCACGATGTTCTCCTTTCGGGATGTTGATTGGTCTGACGTTGGCAGGAAGCCATAGATTGATTTCAGCAGCACATTTTACACAGTAATAGGCATTTTCGACATCTGAGTAGCAAACAGCAGGGCGATTATTACACGCCCTTCTGTTGCATTTTCCGTGTGGCTTACCCTGATCTTCCATCACAGATCACCCCCTGTTTTCGTGATCCTGAACGAGACTCAACAGGCTGTCAAGCATCTGAAACTTCTCTGTTTCGAAGTATGACCAGAAATCGGCATCGTCTTCTTCGTTGAGCCTAGCGGCCCAGTACCTGGCACCATCGAGCGTGAAATCGTCGCCTACTGCCTCGTGGGTGTATCGATGGAACACTGTGTAATGCGTCACAGTTTCAGGCTTTAGCTTGGCGTTGCTCGCAGAACCCATATATGTTAACTCCTTGGTAAATCGGCGTAGGTGATTTCCTACGCCAACGATCATACCACAAGTCTCATGTCTGTACGGTAACCCACACAAAAAGATTTAAAAATCTTTTCACACAAAGAGGGTGCTAGCCTGTACAATGCTCAAAGGTGTTTGAGCGTCTGCGCTTTCACCGTTTTCATCGATGCCAATGATGACGGCTCTTCCGGCAAGAGGTTGTAATGCACCATCAAACTCGAACATCGGTATGTTTGACTTGAACAGCCCTTCTTCATCGACGTACATGACATCGTCACCAACAAGGACAGGTGTGTAAACGCTCTCGATCAAATCACAGCCGATAAGATCGTAGAAAGAGTCAAGGTCGCCAACGATGTCAACCTCGCGGATTTCCTCGGCATGGGTGTCAATAAAAATAGCTTTCATGGTTTAAGTTTCAACCGATTCTGTAACTTTCACGGATCGCATTGATTTCCTCTTCAAGATCCTTATCGAGATCTTTAAGAAAATCCCTTTTCCTTTCTTTATAAAGAGTTCGAAGTTGTTCGATTTCTTGCTTCATAAGCTTTTCGGAACGTTCGATTTCTTGCTTCATATTCTTAATATGACGACGGACTTCTTTGATGACTTGATTTACAGAACGATTGTCCGAATTGCCAAAAATCTTATCAGCACCGTAGCCAAAAAAATCATAAGTTTGAACATCGTTCATGAAGCCACCACGACCGGCTTCCACTGGGCCAATTACCTCATCCAATTCTTTAAGTGTTTTGGGTACATTATCCTTTTCCAAAAGACTGGGTGCGTATGTCTCGATCAACTTTTCGAGTTTGACTGGCTTCAAAATGAAACCTCGTTTGTTAAACCAGGGATCAAGACCACAATGACCGGCAGCACAGCACACAGTACCGCATTCGGTCTCAACACCCCAATGACGCATATTCCAGTGTTTGGCGCGTTCGTGTTTCGGAAGACTGGTCAACACACGTTCGGCATTGACCCAACGTTCAATTTTTTCTTTGGGTGTGCATTCATCCCATTCTTTCATTTTAGACATAATATAATCTCCTTAAATTTGAAAAGCTAGTTTGAAAAAACCGTAGCCAGCTGCACCAAAACAAAATAAAGCTGCTAAAACCATGGGAAGATCCCAAATGTTTTTCGTAACCTTTGCCTGAAGTGCAAATAGAACGGTTCCGAGTATAACTAAGCCGAATAGTGCTTCAATGTACATACAATCTCCTATGTTTCCCGATTAGGGTAATCTTAATAGTTCAGAATTTAGATGTCAACTATTTCTTCTTAACCACAAAGACCCGAAGAAGATTGCTGATTATGTTATCTAAGCATACGGCAACAACGATGATAATCCAGAAAGTCAGAAAGGGACTATTGATACACCACTCTTTCATGTTCTTAATACCTTTCCTGTTCCGTGGCAATGACCGCATGATACGGTTTCTCCACCGATTTCTTGAATGTCTCTTCGAAAACGAAGATCGGATTTCAAGTCTTTTTGTGCTTGGCGAAACCAGGCTACCTTTTCTTGTTCGGTTTTAAATGTTTTTGACATTGGCTTTCCGTCAAGACGACCATCGAACAGAAACTGAAAATATGCTGTGATCATAGCGGTTTGTAATCCCAATACCAATGATGTCTAGGACGACGCCCCTTGCGTAACACCCATTCAAGCCAACGGCATTCGTGAGTGTTTGTCATTCGTTTTGGCAAAAAGCAATAATATAAATGCCAATCAGAAAGACGTGCTTCTCTTGCTTGACTTTTCTCAAAAGAGGTAGGACCACAATTGAATTTCATCGTTCCTCCACGACTGTCACAATTGGTTCTTCTAGCGGTAAAAACAAAGAATCTAATTTCTTTTTAGCTTCTTCCAATGTATAGAAGTAACTACTTTTATCTTCTTTAAATATAATCGGGAGCCAAAAGCCGTTTTCGGCAGCATAATGGTTTGCCCATTCTTCGATCCAAAACCTGACTTTACCGTTAGGCCACTCTTCTTTCACAATCCGGTATTTTGGATGATCAGGCTCATTTTTCTTAGATGGCCTTCCCCAATGTGTAAAGAAACCCATTTTACTTTTTCTTAGCCAGTGTGTAATAGGCGTAACGAACACCAGCGTCATCGAACTTGGTTTCAGAATTGATCTGAATGCCACGGTTCTTCAAATCATTGATACGAGCCGCACAACGACGAATACCGTAGTTACTGGCAATGACTTGAGTCATGTAGCCATGGTTGCGAAGGTGATTATAAACTTGTTCTGTCTGAGTCATCTCAATCTCCATTAAGTGTAGTGAAGGTACTATTAAAGCATCCTAATTTTTAAAAAGCAAGTCAATTTGCTCAAATTCAGATTTGAAAATTGAAATAGCTTCCACTATTTCATAATATTCATCCTTTCCGTTAATGAAAGGAAAATAAGCGGGATTGCAATAGTGATCATATGTGGCACCATTCGGATGAGTTTTGGTGTACATAAAAATTGAATCTATTGGTAAATCTTTTTCATTAACTAAAATTATTCTAATACCAAGCGAATGTCTTACAAAATATAAAACCTTTTTAGGAATATCGGTGCCCACCACTTCATCGAATTCTTCAACATCGTCTTTGACTTTCCAACTAGGTTCAAACGGTGGCGGTTCCACATATTCATGTGTTGCATAGTATCCAAGAATCAAATCCTTGGCACTCATGTTGTGAGGTTTGTGACTGAGCATCATAATCAAATCTTTAGGAGCATGTTTTGTATTCCAAGCAGATCTTTCGTGATTACATTGGGCACATGCAGCGACGTATCTCTTCTCATTGCCATGATTTTCATCCCATCGAGAAGGATTTAGACGATCAATCAGATGTTCTAACGTACACAGCAAATTTGGCTGCTTCTTACCTATAACATCTAATGGACCACGAATCATGGGTCGTTTACAGTAGTAACAAAGTCCACCTTGTTCATCAAATCTTCTATTTCGAATCGGCTTCAAATCTTTATAGCCCTTATATACATTAGAGGACATGGTTATCCTTCTTGTTAAGAACAAACATCATCTGACATTTTCAATAAACCGCTCAAAACGTCTGCCAATTCAGAACTTGGTTCGTTAATGGAATCAACTTTCGCCTGAAGAACCCTATTTTCATTTAAAATTTCAAGATATTTGTTGTTCAATTGAAGATAACTTAGAGCCAAGGAATCAACTTGACTACGAAGAGTCGCAATCTCTAATTTTAGATTTTGGACTATTATCTTATCCTTCCCGATTATCATTCTCTTCCTCCTGACGCTTTTCTAGAAGCTCTGCGAGCGCCTTGGCCACATCCTTATCCCATAGCGATGCACTGCCTTCAGATGCCTTTAGCTTGGCAGTAGCCACCATCCAATCAAGTCTTTCAATATAAATCACTCATCTTCTCCAATCGCACATCTTTAATTTTAACTATACCTTTTTTCAAACTAACAATCGTCGCACAATGACAATGATGCTCTAATTCAAGATCCCAATGAGCAAAAACGTAAGAAGACCAATGGTGTTGAAATTTACACTTTGGACAAACATGCCCGACTTTATTTTCAGAGAGAGATACCGTACCATCAGGTGAAATATCTCCTGAAATACTGGTGATGTATTCCATTACAAACCCAACAGTTTATCTCGTTCCATGAACCACTCTTCGGCACTAATGGTGGCTTCAACTTCATCTGCCTTGCGTAGATGCGCTTCGAGCGCGGCAACACGAACTTCTAAAAGTGCCTTATCTTCGGCAAGTCTTAAGAATGCAGCTGCTCTGCGTTGATCAATCGTACTCATAAATTTTCCTCATCGGGTGAATAAAGCATATCGAACCACCAGTCAAAAAACTTTATGAAAAGCCAAAGACTGAAAGCCGTATCAGTTGCAAGAGCCGCAATTGTGATGATCATCGTCTTGGACCGCTTCTATCTGATAGGATCAATGGAACCAAAAGAACCAGCACAAAGAAAATGAAAAACCATTTCATAGTCGAAAGAAATCAAGGAACAATACGGTGATCACTCCTATTAGGAATACTGGAAGAAGGATAATCATTTGTAAGAATGTCTTCGGTGTAAAACCGAAAGTGTACAAATATAAAACGCTTACTGCTGTCCAACCGAGAAGTAAAAACCAGATCATTTAATTTCTCCTTACCAGTGAATAGCAACAACGTGGATCAACACAACAAACATTAATACAAGAAACCCGACTAGACAGGTTTTAAGTATATTAACCAGAAAATCATCGTAGCTAAATTTCATTTTATTCCTTTCCTGTCACGAGAAGTTTGCCCAACATATAAAATGGGCCAAAAATAATCATTAAAGCAAAACCAATAATAAACGCTGGTATGGCACCTATTCCGACTAGTGTGTAGAAAAAGAACTTAATAACTTTCTTAAGAGGAATAATCAAATCATCTTCATCAAAGATGAAGTAAGAAATGCATCCCACAATTGTTATAAAAGCAAGCATAGCAATTATGAAAAGTGATGTGTCAGTTATTGCGTTCATAATCTATTTCTCGTGTTCATGGTTACTAGCATCATAATGTCCAGCGTCATAACCAGACTCATAGCCATCGGCACGACCGGATTCATAACCCGCATCCCATACCTGTTTCCAATTGGCATCGACGCGAGCACCCGAACCAAAACCAATCGATGCAAGAAATTCTTCAAAGGTCATAATAATTACTCATGTTTCTGTTAGGTAGAGCCACTGAGTACCAGCTGCCTTCATATCAATCAGAATCTGAACTACACGCTCAGCAAAGTCTGAAAGCACATTGTCACAGTTTGCATTGCCAAGGTCACTAGCAATCCAACCAACAGCACGAACAAGATATTCAGCAGCATAGGTGTAAATAGGAACAGGAGCACTACTAGCAATACAATTAGCAGCACAAACAACATCACCAGCAGCATACCAACTAGCACTCCAAGCACTAACAAGAAAAGCATCCGCAGCAGCATCCTTAGCAGATTCTATATCAGTCACATTGCGACAGGTTTTTGCATGATTTAAAAGTCCTGCTCTCTCAAGAACTTCTGCCAATGTGGTGTTAACTACCATTATAATGAGACGCTTGACAAATTCAATCTCATCTAGCTGATCCTTAGTGCCAAGTTGGGCAATTCCGAGGCGACGAAGGCCAGCTGCTCTTGACTGAGAAGATGACCATTCACAATCATTCAATATGATCTTTAAAAGACGTAGTGTATCGCTGACACATCCGGGATCATCAGAATGGGGCAGATCTAGGGCGAAACATACCGCTGCTTCAACGCACATTTTTCCAGGAACCGGATCACCTAGACCCCTGACAAGTCCTTGGTCAATGGTCTGAAGAACCTTAAGTGCGACCTGTTCATTGATTTCCATGAAAACTCCTAATAGTTTTTTAATTAAAGGCCATGACACGGTCAACTGCTGGCTTGGCAAGACGAACGTCCCAACCAAACATGGAACCTGCCATGGCAGCTTGCTTCTCAGTGAAGCTAAAAGAGTCATACATGGAATCCCACAATTTGATTCTGTCCTCAGTATCGGCCTTAAGAAAGCCTAACAGACCGTACTCCAAAAAGATCCTCTCACCAGTTGTCGGATGAAAGACTGGGAAAAGTTTATAGGTTTCAGTGCCGTGATCTTTCATGGTTCCTCCTAATAGGATCAGATTGAAGTGACTCTAAAAGAATCGAGTCGAGATGTCAAGGCTTTCTTTCTGCGATGCAATTTCTTCAGGGCATTCTCGGCCCGCTTGGCCTTTCTTTCCCATCGTTCAATGGACGCATCAATGGCCAGCATCTTCGAGTCCACGGTATTAGGCTTCTTGACACTTTTCTTGAGGGTCTTTTCAATCAGACCTTTCTTCATCACCCATTCGACCATCTCACGTTCCAGAGTGGCATGGCCACCATCATGGGGCCTTGCACGAGGATGACGTTTCTCAAAGACATAATGAGAGGCATCATGGATCAGACGGCCCCAACCCTTGTAGTGACTCTTGGTCGGTTTGGTCGATGCCCAGCAACGTCTGGCTTTTTGCCTGTTGGTGCCAATAGGACGCCCACCACGCTCTTCCAAAACACCCACCGGGATATCCTTCGTCTTACCGAAAGTCTTCACCAGGCGCTTATAAACGCCCAGAGCATCTTTCATGCTGATAGGAGGTAGAACCTCAGGAAGAGACTGTTCGACCGGTTCATAACGGGGATCATGGATCATCATTTAATCCTTAAATTAAGTAATCACAATGATGACACTCTTGAAGAGTTGAACTATTCAGTTTGCCACAGCTTTGACATTTCCATGGCAACTCACAGGTATTGGATACTGTCGTGGTGGTGGTCTGCACTTGTACAGGACAAGTGACCACATTCGGCGCATGTGCGCTTCCACAATTCGGACAACGCCAGCCCATCGGCTCAAATCCGTTCACGATTTACCTCCGTCACTTAAAATCTATTTCTAACAGTATACGCAGCACAAACCAACCCACGATCAGAATCGCGACACCAAACAAGAATGCGTCTAAGTCACTCATGTTTCGCTCCGGTTTTCAATTGAGAGTCGGCATCGGGGGCGGCAGAGCCGACAAGGCTGCGTACATTGGGCGCGACTAGTATTTGCGCAGAGTGCCCCTCACAATCCGTTTCCAAAGATGAACAAACTTCGCAATTCTCGTTGGCACTATGCACGTTCAAGGTCCCATCCTCGCGCTCGCAGCCCACTTGTCCGACACTGCCGTGGTCCAAGGCATCATTCAAAATGCGCCAAGTTGATCCACCGCGCTCGTCCAACTCAAGTTCGTTGGCAATTGCTCGTCGCAGGACTGCCTCCATTTTCGCGGATCGATCTCTCCACCCACAAGCTCGCGCACGCGCTGTGACAAGTTCTTCCTTCAATTCGGCAATCTTGCGATCCCGAAGATAGATTTGCCGGGTTAGCTCGGGGCCGTCATATTGGTCGCTCATTTTGACTCCTTTCTACAATTAAGAGCACTTTAATCTTAAAGAATCAAGATGTCAAGCAAGATGCGCAGCGCAAATCCGGCAACGATCATTTAGATGTCTAACGTTCCATCGACATCTAGAATTTTCTTGTCGATCTCAATCTCGGCAATCTTCTGCTCGATTTCATTCCAGGAGATGGTGACAAAGGCAGATTGCATCTCCGGATGACAATGACAGGCATCGTTATAGTTGGCGCAAAACTCAACACCGTCTTCATTAATGTTAAAGACATGGAAATCGTCAAGATCCACACGATCCCATTCTCTTCTGGAAAGAATCTTCTTGGCTGCTCCCGGAAGAAGTGCTCGACAGGCAGGTTCGATTTTCTCCCACTGCGCAAAGAACTCACTCATGGACATACTCATAACAAAACTCCTATAGGATCAGAAAGTTAATGCTTCTCTCGCTGTTTGCTTTGGGCAAGCATGATTTCGGAATCTTCATTGATGGCATCCAGATAGGCATTGACACACAACTGGGTCATCTGTTCACTCATTCCCAATCCGGCAAGGTTTGCGGCAAACAAAGGAATCACATTGTCTACGATGCGTGTTGCCATGTTCATGGCCAACATTTCAGTGTAGTCCGGATTCATCTCAAAAGACTTCTCAGTCTTGATGATCAAGGTCAGTGACCTATCTTCTTCAAGAAGAACTGCCTCTGGTTCCACCGTCTGAAAACCGAGACCGTCTTTGCTAACAAGCTTAATATTAATTTTCAATAGAATCTCTCCCCAATAACAAAAGATACAGAAGACTTTAATAGTAATCCTATTAAAAGTCAAACATTTTCATTTTCTTTATCCTCCATCCAGAAATAACCGCAGATTCCACAGGAGAACTGAGAATAATATCTTGGTCTCTCGGCATAAGCATCAACACAATAATCAGTCTTCTTTAAGACTTCCTTTGGGTGAGAACATTGATTTTGAATACGTTCAAGTTCTTCACCGGCCAGTTTAATGCGAGTTCGACATGCCTGAGCCTGTTCCATCAGACTCAAATTAGAAATCGAACTCAAACTAGAGTTAGTCATTAGACAAATCCTCCAACTTCTTATTACGGTCCATGAACAGATCAAGCTGCTTTGGAGCACGCAACTCTTCAAGCCACTTGGCGGCAATCTCCATTCGCTTCTCTTCCTCAAGATAGGCTTGATAGGCTTCTTGGTTGCGACGATGGCGAATGGCTTCATACTCGGCTTCGAGAATCTTCCAGGCTTCGGTCAACACATCTTCGTGCTGGATGTGACCGGCAAGTGCGACCACGATGGCTTCTTGAAGTGTCATTTTAATTCCTCGATTATGATCCTATTAGGAGTAACAATCTTAATAGCGAACCTTTTAATACTCAAAATTTTATTTTTAATTTTTTGAGAACGGGCTGAGCGAAACCTGTAGACACGATCCTATTACCGGATAGAGGATTAGTTTAAGGACGGTATTCATTTCAGTTCGTAGGGATCAAAACAACACAACGCTTTTTCTTTAAGAGTTTCTTCCATTCGGCTTCAGACATGTCGGCATCTTCAGCAGACCAGTCAGTGTAGTACACCAGACCGCTGTAGGTGGTCTCAGGGACGTAAACGGCTTCATCCGTTATTCCGTACAAGTGTGAGTAGCCATTGCCCTCAGAGTCCTTCTGAAGGATGACTTCAGCATTCTGATCCATGTCCTTGAGCGCAGCAATCAGTTCTTTAATTTTCATATTACAATCCTATTTTGTGTTTCTTAAGAATATTCTACTAGCGAACCTTTTAAGAGTCCAAATATAAAATTTTTATTTTTGAAATCAATGGTTCCACGATTGACATTGAAATCCTATTAGACGAATCCTATTAAAATTTTTAAAATTAAAGAGACCAACTAACGAAGGTACCACGAACCAGAGAGGAGCAGGAACCTCCCGGATGGGACCCAGAAACACTGTATTTTTGACATAATAGGACTAGACATAACACGCAAATACACACGCACACATAAGAGTCAAGTATTAAAACTGTGACACAGTAGGCACTAATAGCACCCGAATACAATACATTATGTAATAGGACGCTTGACATTCACACACTGTGACGTACAGCACAGAATAGTCCTATGTCCGTCCGGACAAGTTCCTATTAGGTGGGCTAATAAAAACTTGTAATAGTTAACATATTGTGTTTCTCACACTTGACACGCGACTGTCAATGTTTAATAGGACATAACATAGCTGTGTGTCAATAGCGTGATGCACATCACAATCCTATTAGAATGGTCCTATTAGCTGTATATTATGGTAAATAGAGCTTGACATTTTAATAATGTGAACCAGCGCACAGTAAACGGTCCTATTAGTGCGCTCGGTGGACACTGCCTCAGTATGAAATTAATTAATAATAGGGCTTAATAGCATGAATAGAATTCATATCGTTATTCGATCTGATAATAGGACATGCTCTATCAAGGGGTTAATAGCAATAGGACCGCATTAGCCGACTTGAGAGCCGATCTAATAGGAAAGGGGATAAAGGGTACTAATAGGACCTAAAGCCGCTATAAAACGCTCCTATTAGAATGAAATTGAACATAAAAAAGCCCTGACTAGCAGGGCTTTTCTGAGTAGCTAGGAGAGGGTTTCTTAGCGGTCAAACTCGATAAATCCGACACTAGCCACAACATAAGACCGGTAATGGTTGTTAGACTCGATAATGAGGATATCGCCAACGCTGGTAGAGCGCGAGCCTTCCATGCCATAGTCACGCGAACCAAAGAAGTTGACTCCTTTGTTTTCCCACCATGGGCAATCAATCGTATTCGTGAATTCGTATGCCTTGCTGAGCGAATCAACCTCAACGGTAGCCACAAGCTTGTAGTCGCGCATAATCGTGGCGACTGAGGCGCGAAAGTCTTTAGAAACCATGAAAGAAGGGTTATTGGCATGCCAGACTTGAATTGACATAATAGTTTCTCCTTTAGCGACGATAAGAGCCGCGATCCGTGACAGCAACGTAACAGGCAATGATTGCGACAAGCATTAAGAAAGTTGACATATGTGCTCCTTGGGTTAGATCTAGATATGGGCAGAATCATGCAAACACCATGCCAAGTCAATTAGGCTTCTAATAAGACCATTCTACCCTGCGATGTGACCCAAAGTGACGTAAATTGTCAATGGAGTGACAATCAAAGTCACTTTTTAACAAGTCGGTTCGTTAAATCTTTCAATCAGCGGTCTAATAGCCCTTGTTTTAGTTGGCACGATGTGTGCATAATCCTAATCGTCAGTCATTTCAAACAAGGAGATTCAAACATGTCACATGAGATTGCTAATCAAGCCAATGGTCAAGCCGCTGCGGTATTCAGTGCCTTGGAGGGCGCTGGATGGACCGGCTTAGGTCAAGAAATTCCGGCAGAAATGGCAAATGATCCCCGCGCTATTGCCGAATTGTGCGGCGCTAACTTCACCGTCGAAAAGCGTGAATGCTACTTTAAGAGTGCTGACGGCACTTATAAGGCCGCTCCGGGCAAGGATGTGCTAGTCCGCACCGATACGGATCGCATGCTGAGTGTCGTGTCCGACAATCGCTATCATGTCACTAATCGTCAGCCTGTCGATATCTTCGAAGCTTTCCGCGACGAACTGGCACAGAATAATCTGACAATCTCGCATGGGGCCGTGCTCCGGGGTGGCGCTGATATCGTTGTCTGTGCCTTGCTTCCCTCCGAGTTTGATATCGTCGTCGGCAAGGGTGATCGGATCAAGCAATACGTTACCGCTAGCACGGGTTACAATGGTCACGGCACGCGAGTCACTAAGTCGGGCTATCGCGTCGTGTGCGCTAACACGCATGCCGCGAACATTGCGGATGCTGAAGCGAAAGACAAAATCCGCACTATTCGCGCTAGCACGCAATTGGAGCGCGATTCCATCGCTAACCTGATTGTCGATGTGAAAAAGCTTGTGGACGCGGAACGAGCGACTTTCGATGCCATGGCTAACACTCGCATGTCTAACGAAGATGTCGCGCGCTACTTTGCGGATGTGCTGGAATTCAACATCGCAGACTTGAACCGTACCAATGCGAACGGCAAGAAATTGGTTAGTACGAAAACTCAGAACATCGTGAATCAATTGCTTGCCAGCTATGCCAATGCCCCCGGCGCGGACATTGCCATGGGGACCGCATGGG
>Ga0116231_10003440_pt1 | contig 32891 bp, 31 predicted proteins | sample S1TSphgellanicum_2_FD_89695 | JGI IMG/M metagenome (GOLD analysis project Ga0116231, IMG submission 89695) | Host-associated microbial communities from peat moss isolated from Minnesota, USA - S1T2_Fd - Sphagnum magellanicum MG | ecosystem: Host-associated > Plants > Peat moss > Unclassified... | reverse complement strand
CGGGTTTTTTTGCCGTCCGCATTCCTTTCTCGTTTTCTTTTCTCACTGGACCGTCTCTTCTTTTTTCGGCTTCTCTTTTTAGATTTTTTTTTTAATATATTCTTTTTTAGTGTTTTTTTTTTTTTTGTTTTTGTTTTTGTTTTCATCTCTTCTTCGGGGCTATCAAGAATTTCTTCGTCCTTCTCAGAGAGAGTGAGAGAAGAAGTCGGGTGGGGTGCTAGGGGGAGTGGGAAGAACAACAAGTCGTGATGGCAGAACGAGCATGTGTGCAGCGACTCCAAAAGGAATTCAGGGCGATGTGTAAGGTGAAGGAAGAATCTGTGCCCCGTTTCTTTCTTTTTCTGGTCTTGTTTTCTTTCTTTGAAAGAACTCTTTTGTTTTTTATGGAACTCGAAGGTTCGGATCATCATCCTGTGGAAGTTTAGAGTCCCGACCGGAACTATAGCTTCCAACTTTGATAGGATTGTCATACAAAAACAACGAATGTTGAAGACTCGTCCTCCTCAGCTGTGGTGGTGATGATGTTCCTGCAACAACGGTGAACCCTAATTCTGGGGTTTGTACTGCAAGATGTTTGCCCTAGTTTAGGGCTATAGACGGGGAATCTTTGACCAGAAATCGATTTTGAAATCCTAGATATTGGAGACCTGACTTCATGTTCCCTATATTAGGGTTTTCGATCTGGGATCTGTAGTTGTGAGAACAGGCGCTTCGCCTTTGAAGGAGGTAAGGTTTGCAGGCACTTTCAACATGCAGTTTAGGGCAACCCTGAACCCTAGGTCACAGGCTGCATACATCTCTACTGTTCATTGGTGGTCCTCAGAATTATCATCTGAGACTCTGGTTCTCAGTGCTGGTTCACTGATGGCAGCAGACATACTTCTTGTGGTGCCCTGTGTTATATGCTCCTCCTGGAAACCCTTCAAATTGATAGTTCATAAAGCTACCAGCTCTGTTAAGGAACTTCAGATCTCTTCTGTGATCTCTTTCTTTTTAACATGGCTGTGGCATCTGGAGAGTTTTTGACAATGTTTGGGAGAGCTATTTCCAACACTACTGAATTTTTCCCTGAAAAATTCAGCAAGTATTCTGATTTGGTAATCTTTTTTTGTTCCCAGCAGGTGCCAAGTAGAGAGATACCATTTTATTCTCACAACTTGTATTTTTTTTCTCAGGAACCTGTTCCACATATTTTGGCTCGACCATCCCATTCAGATATTCGGGAATGGCGTAAGTATTCATATTCCTGTGCAGAAAGCCCTTTAGTTCCACCTCATCATTGACTGCAATCTTCCAACACTACTTTTCTTGAGCAAGCAACACAGTCTTTGTGTTATCTTTAGTGGGATCTTGTGGACACATGTTGAAAAGTCCTATGTTGCCAGGGCTTTTGAGTCTGTGTGAACGTGTACTGTTGACCCTAGGCTTCATTGCACTAGTAGTTGGGCTTGTATGAAGAGACCAATATCTTGCTGGTGTGGCTGAATCCTAACTTGTTATTATCTGTGCAGATTATGTTCTGGAGGGAAGTGAGGGCACACCATTTGAAGGTTTGTTACACAGCGTGTTTGATCCTTTGCTGCTGTGTGCAGTCACATCCTCTTCTACATGTTTGTTTCAACAACAAACACTCATAGTCTGGTTGTGATATTGAGTTGTTCATTGTCAGTCTTGCATCCAGTCTGTTATTGACAATTGTTTTCAAGTGCAGGAGGTGTGTATCATGGCAAAGTCAAATTCCCAGAGGAGTACCCCTTCAAGCCCCCTGGCATCAGGTTTTCATCAGATCATCCGTTTTTGGTCACAATGCTTTTAGACAGCCCCTCACTGATAAGCATGAAAGAAGGATTGTTTTTTTTGACTGGGATTGTCATGGGGTGGGCACAGCATGATTACTCCAAATGGGCGTTTTGCAACAAATAAAAGGATCTGCATGTCTATGAGCGATTGTATGTGTCTGACTTTTATGTATCAATTGTATGTTTCTTCTTTTTTGCTGCTGTTCTATATACATTGCTATCAAATTCTTGATAACCTGTCAGGCTGTACTCTGTGCATTGGAGTCATGGTTAGGTCTATGGGATTTAGCTCAGAAATTGACAGAGATGGTAATTGGTCTATAATAAGCACCACATTATAAGTGCTGAGAAATTCTCAGGACTTATGAAGGTACATCATCAACAAATAGAGGTGCTTGACTAGGGATTCCAGACCTGCATAAAATCTAAGTGGCAATTTAAGCAGAATGTTTGCACTGAAAATATGAAGACCTCTGTATCCATTTATGTGATCCCCAATTGTGTAATGCTTAATGAGGCCAGATGCCTAGTTAAGGCTTTCTCAAATGAAGGTTGGCCTTAAAGCAATGCAGTGGATATTTTAGCATGTGGTGGAATTTCTTGCAAGTATGATTTGGCATTATACTTCCAGTGTATGATTGACACAGGTCTTTCGACCCTTCACAATCTAGCCAAGTAGATTGTGCTAATTTGGCTAGACAGCCAAGCTCATGAACACACATATTCTATTGTTTTAAGTGTTGACCTTACATCCTCTCAGGGGTTGTTTTCCAGATTGTACATCACTGAAAATTATGGGTGTGTGTGGGGTTGGGATGGCAGTCCATCCAGAGACATGGAATCCAATGTGGTCTGTTTCAAGGTGATATTTGTCAGCTTTCTCCTGTGCATCTAGATTTGTTTTTGCAGTATATTTGGTTGATGAGTTATGAGCAAGTATTAACATAAATCTGCTGTATGTTTTTGGATGCAGTATTCTCAATGGCCTTCTATCCTTTATGGTATACACCCCATGAGTCCAAACTTTGATATCCTTTTTTCCCTGAAGCAAAAGACGAACAGTTTGTGATATACTCAATAATTGTAGACCTGCCCTCTGAAGATCAGAATTGGTTCTTGAGATGCATTTTGTTTATGGTGTAATAGTGGTGATAAATATTCAAATTGCAAGTTTTACTGATTTTTAGAGGCATTTCATCACTCAGTACTCAGATTGGTGTTGGCAGTCCTAGACAGCATCGTGTTCCAGAATTTGATCCAGATTCTGGGTTTCCTTCTCTGGTTGCAGACTGATAATGCAAATACCACAGGCAGTGTATCAACTAGTGTTGAGGAGAAGCAACGTTTGGCAAAGGCCTCTCTTGCTTACAACTGTAAGAGGTAAGTTGATTCCTAAATCTCTATCACCATATAAGTCCAGCCTTGTGATGAAGATGGTGCAATTTCTTTTTCTCTTTTGACTGTTAGTATGTGACCAGCTTGTGTGTATATTAGAAATGTTGAAGGTAAGTGAAAATGTTGGAATTACTGCAGGATGGGAGAGAAGTTCCCTGCTATGGATTCCCTTTCTAAAGTAAAGCTGTGACTGAATGTGACTGAGGGTTGCTGTGCAGTGCTATATTTCGCAAGATGTTTCCAGAGTATGTTGAGATGCAATTAGCAAGAGAGAGAGAATCAGAGCAGGCAGCAGTTGAGCAAAAGGAGATGCCTCTTCCACATATGTCTGTACTCCCTGAAAAAACCCAGCAGCTTGTACCTCCAGATAGAACCCGGGCAAAGGTGAAAGGACAACAACACAGGTCTTTCCAAAAGTTTCCACTATGGTTGACTGCTGTGGTGGTTGCAGTCTTTGCAAGCATTATGGCACTGCCTTTGCTTACACTTAATCTCACTAATATCTGATTGGGTTATGTTTGTATATGTCTACTTTCTTCAACTGGTTCCATTATTTTTCCCAGGACTATGTACTCTTACAGAATTCTTGGTCTGCAGCTAGGTTTCGACAAGAATGTTTAGACCTGCATTCTAGTCTTCCTTAACATTCAAGGAATGCATGGGTGGTAGATCAGGTTCTTGATAAAGCATGTGCAGACTTATATTTTGTGGGTTTGTTCACTTTGAGAAACATGTCGATGTTTTAGCAGGTTCTGAATCATCTTGTGTTGGATTACACAGATATAGTATACTATTGTCTTTCAGCTATGATTGTTGGAGTTTGTGAACTGATTGGATGACAAATAACCCCTTTCATTTCCCTGTGTTTCCTAATGCTTGTAACAAGTGGAATGTGCTATAGTGTCTGAAAGCTACTTGTCTTGAGATCAGGATCAGGAAATCTTCAATTGGATTAAATATAGATGGATACACAGTTATAAGAAGTTGACACCGGTTGCAGTGGGTGTATAATTTGGATTAAGATGAAGTAAACTAAGGACTGGAGGTCGAGTGTTGGTAACTAATAACTGTCTTGGAGAATAGAGAGGGTTTCAGTTTTGGTTCATGTCTTTCTTCATTGGGACCTCGTACGGAAGGTGCCATCCTCAATGTAGATGGCATGTCCAGGAAATTGGACTGGAGCTTAATTGATTGGTGATTGTCTGGGTACGAACTGACTTTTGGAACAGATGTCAACTGGATTTGCAGTTTTGAATGTTGCCATAGTACTGGAGGGCAAAAACCAACAGATGGCCTGTGTAGTAGGTACTATGCAAGTTTTTGAACCAGAGAATAACTTGTTTACTTCTATTGTAGCATTGTATTTCCATTGGGATTTACGAGAGGATCATCCCCAGAAACTACGATTTAATGCTGGGGTGGTTTGAGTCTGATCTGAAGATTTAATTTCTGTCAACTCTTGGTTTAACATTGAATATTCTTAACGACGGCTTGAAACATTCATCTGGTCTGTACAATTCATTTCTTCTCATAGCTTTGAAGCATTTATTTGACAATGTCATAGGTCTAAGTAATCATTGGTAATTACTGTATTTGCTGGATATCTGCATCATGCCATTTTTTATAACTTTTCTTGCACCAACACTTGACAAATTAGTACAGATATTAGAGTTCTCTCTAAAACAGCCTACACGCGCTGGTGCTGGGCTCCAGTTTGTCCAAAACTTGGGATGAAATCAAAAGATAGGGAACTAAACTTGTTTTCTCACCTGCATTTGTACTCACATGGGTTTCAACCCTGGTTTTGGATTTGTGGTACCTGAGCTTTCACTACTGCTCATGTTCTTCATTAAATCAAGTTTTGCAAATCTTGTGAAATGATGTGCAGTTTCATTAAACAGTGCTCAATTTCACTGACACTTTAAAATGGTTGTACTCAAATGGGGGAATGAAACAGAGATTACAGGGTCAACCTAGGGCTCAAAGATAGGATGATCTTTAAACATAATTTTCTTGGGTTGGTGCAGAACAGAGGATGCTATTAAGATTAGTTCACATTGGAAGGATTTAAAAGGAATGGATGAGCTATGGAGGACAGCACCTAACACCTTTCTCCAACCAAATAACCACCCTTTCATAGTGTGTCCATCTTAGATTCTATAGGAAGGTTTGTGTGGCAATACACTTCTTTGGTTGGAAGGTGATATGCAATGCCCAATTCCTTGAAAATTTTCCTCATCTCCCATAACAGCTCAGATTTGCGTGCCACCTTCTCACCATAATCTTGATAATTCATGGTGTGAGAGAGGCCCAAGGAGAGCTTGAGCTTGTTTATCTCCTCTACATCCACCACCAACAATCCAAACTTCGCCTTCCAATGGTGTGGCTTACTTTGTATATACCTGCCATGTCATTTTTTGCCTCCAGGGCTTATTATGTCTTTTTAACAACTTTGTCATTATTTGTTTTTTACCTACAGTACGAAACTGAACAATAATTTTGACTATGGTCAGATGGGCAGCAATAATAAAAAAAACTAATCAAATCAGCTTTGAGAGTGCAGCTAGGTCTCGAGCTGTCACTCATTCATTGGTTCTCTATAGCTAGATCTACAGCTGCTGTTACCCATATATTGGTTCCAAGTTTACACCAAAATTTTGTCCCAGAATTCTAAGTCTCTTTGCTCTGGGCAGCAGCAACAAAGGAAACTAGCTTTCTAGTAATTTCTGATCTGAGGAGAAATGGTTTAGTATTTAGGGTTTAGCTCCATCACAAAACAATGAATGAAATCAGAGAAGCAGAACTTACGTTCCTATACGCTCCTTAAGAAGTGCAATCCTCTCAGCCGGTGTTGAGGCATCAACCACAAAGTCGAAATTGTCACCCATCTCTGGACTTCGGTAAAAATTCTGTATAGGCTTTGTAGCCAACACCGAGTTTGGGTACCATACTTTCACGTTTGCATCCCCAATAAATATTGTAGACAATATGTTCATCTCCTCAACAACCATCTGGCACCCACCAAAAAAAATAAAAATAAAAATAAAATAAAATATAACAATTATGCTCTAATCTAAGTTAACAATATTGGAAAAGAACGGCAAACAATAAATTATTATTATTACCCAATGGGTACTTGGAACTCAGATTTACTTGCAAGGTAGCCAAACCAATTTTCTAGCCACCAATTTTATATTCTAATAAGAAACAAAATTTATATCATGAATATAAATTCTTTTTCTATTGATAATAATGTATCATAAAATTTGCTGGATTGATGATGTTCCATAGAAGTGTACCTGAGTACCGTCAATAATGCATCTGTCGCCAACATCAAATGGGTGCAAGACAAACAGGAAGACAATCGCCTCAAAAATATTCTTACACGTGTTTCCGAATATAAATACAACAAGAAGTAATTGGGATGATACAAAAACCAGCAGATTTTTGGTTGCGATTCCAAGAACCAATAACCAGATGATGATAAGAATTGTGAATAGAATCACATTTAGTATCTGGTGGAGCTTGTTTACAGCCGTCTTTGTATCGCTTAGAGACAATGAGAGAGCTCGTCTCTCTCTATACACATTTACCTGCTCAATGAACATAAGATGGGAAATTAAACTTTCGTCCTTAGGAAAGTAAATAAATAAATAAAAAATAGCCCATGTTCAAAATTTGAGATTTGATTATAATTGAGGGATTTATTATGTATTTTTACTAATAATAGCCCAATACTCGTGACAATAAATAGTTTTTCACAAGTTGAGAGTTTCGAGTCTTTTTGTGAACTATTTTGTGCCAAACTTCAGTTGTAGGTAAGGTACATTATTAGTTGAGGGACAAGGAAGAAGTGCCCAATGCCAGAAAACAAAGTTTTTCTGCAGTCTGTGTAGAGAACATACCACCCAACTTTTTAGAACATGAGGTGTGATCCTGCCAGTCTCCATTGCTCCATCGAAAAGAGGAAGTGTACAACTAACTTCCTCCTCGTTCATGAAGCGTAGCAAATCATGCTCGGTAATGTACCTGCACAAACCCCATCAAAACTTCCAAGCTCACAAAACAATTTGTATGACAAATTACCACAAACTAGGTATTCAAAAATCATAGAATTCCAAATAAGGAAATTAGGCAAACTACAACTAACAAGTAGGACTTTTTTTTTAAAAAAACAAAAGGTACATCTCTTGCCCCAAGCAACTCAAGAATTGTAACTCAAGGTTCGTTTCCATTTTGTTTGCCAAAAAAGAAGCAAAAATTCCAAAGTTCTCCCCCATAAAAAAATACTGACAAAATAATCTGCTGGGAAAACAAAAATACTAGGGTTAGGGTTTAAAGTGTGGGGTGTCTCATACTTGCGGCCAGGTCTTGCAACATTTTCAAAGATTTGCTTGGCTGCAACTTTGGCTTGCCACTCACTATTTATCTCTCTGTTACTCTGATCGCCCACATTCCCATCGGCCTCCATCAAATTGTCCTCAATATTATGGGTCAATGTTGCTACCCCTGTATGTTTCACCAAGTTGATCAACCGCTTCATGTTCCAGGCCGACACATTCCGCCGGTTCAACTTAGCCAAATTCTGCATACTAATGCCTTTTTCATCCACACCCGAACTTGTACCATTCCCAGCAGCGGCCTCTGTGTTTGAACTAGAGTGCTTGGACACCCCAATTATTAATCCACTCTTCCCGAGTAACCCACTCTTTGGTGTGTCTTGTGGCCGGTCCTTTTGTATCGGCTTTTTAGTTGATAAAAAACTATGTGTAAGCTGGTCCATATTTAACCCTGGGGCCACAGCACCAGCTTTCTTCAACCCGGCAACCTCGGTTTTCAACCTTTCATCCTCAATGAAACTTTGTCGCTCTTCTTCCACCGGAGGCCCCATAAGTGTTTCGAGAACAAATTGATTAAATAAAGAGTCACGGATCCTCTCAAAATATTTGTCAACATGGAAACAAGAGGCAAGCACCTTAACTAAGAAGATTTTAACTACAACTAACACGGCAGCTATTAAAAAACAAACTAAGGCTTTAGTGATATAGTTAAGGACTTTAATCGCATTCTTCAGCTGTGGGTTGAGCAAAAAATGCCAAGTTATCAATACAAATGCCAACCACAACAAATTTTGTACACCTTTCCGTAAGGCATACACAAAGTACAATACCCGTTTCCGTAAAATAAAACTCCTTTCCAAAAAAAACACAAGAATACGAATAACCCAACCCGAAACCAACCGTCCGCAAATGGTGACCAAAGCCACCACCACCCATTTCCATAGGAGTAAACCCCATAATTCAACCCTCTTTAACTTAGGGATCACTATACTTGACACCAAAGCTCCCACCATCAATACAAGCACAAGCCATTCCACGAGAAGTACCCAACCCCATTTCTCATGTTGTGACTTGAATTTCTCGGGTAAATCTATGTCCCTAAATGGGTCCAAATCCTCCTCTAATTCTTCCTCTTCTGTGACTCGAGATAATAACCCAGTGCGCGGAATTAGGCCCGACTGCCTTAACTGCCCGGATGATGATCTCTGCTGTCCGGACGTTGATCTTATCTGCCCGGATGATCTTTGCTGCTGCTGGCCGGATCGCTGCTGTTGCTGCTGCGACGTCGCTGGGGTTGTCCCTTTCGGGGGCTCCGCGAATCTCGACTTCACCCGCGAGAACGGTGTCGCAGTCGAAGCTCCGGAAGCGAGTCGACTCAGTCCGCGAGGTGAGAAAGATTTCGGGGAGGATTTGAGATTTTCCGCTTCTTCCTCTTGATCTGACATGCCGGATATGGAATTCTCAGCTTCCTTCGACGCGGGCTTGGTACTACTTGTGCTAGTTCTACGCGCTCTGAGTCCATGACTATAGATCAAGTTCTGCTCCTGCGGCTCCTGATTTGGTTCGCCAGGAGTCGAAGACTCATGATCCGACCGACTAACTGGAGTACTCGTGTTGAGCTCACGGCGTTCCTGCAGCAGCTCGATATTATTCATAGGCTGCTGCTGTGCATAATCAAGATCGTTGTTGCCGGAAGTACTGTTTTCGGTAATGGAATCACGTGCAGGAGCAGCTGTGTTTGTATCAACTCGAGATTGGAACGTCACCCTGCTTGAGATGGGTGGACGAACTGGTATTCGGGAAGCAGCGGTAGCTGGAGTTGCAGTTCGCGACAAATCTGTCATGGAACCAGCAGTTGTGATGATCGGAGACTCGGTAGCTGTTCTCGAACTGATCGGTAGCGGAAACGGATCGCTCGATGTCGAGCTGGTCATGGGATCCAAGACGCGGTTTTGGTCGGTGCTGGAGTGATGATGATCGGAAGCAGCCAGCAGCTGTACTTCGGGGCAGCAGCTCTGCAGGTCGAATCCCAAGTTCATATCCAGTGAGTGCTCGCCGCTCTCCTCCTGTCGTTGCAAGAAGGTGCCGATCAGTCGCGACGGCGGGTCGACTTGCTGCAAGCTGCCGAAGTCGAAACTCGTCCCTCGCCGTCGACTCTTCTCGACCTCATTGCTCGAACTCGTGAAGCTCGACGTGAACCTTGAGTTCGAGCTACGCCCATTCTTTCGAGACGCCGCAGCAGCTAGTTCGACCTCATGATGATGACCTGCGATCAAGTCGTAGCTACATTCTCGCCAAATTCCTTGCCTAGACCCTGCAGTTGATCTCACAACTCCTGATCCGTCGGCCGCCATATCCATGTCCTTCATCATAGCCTCAGAAGCAGCTGGCAGCTCAGTACTCGGATCAAGACTAGCCTGTGATCTGTGGAATACTCCTCCCTCTTCATCATCATCTGAAAATCTCCACCTGGCACTTGCAAGATCAGGACTAGTGTTGTCATCGCGGATTCTCAAAACAACGTCCTCCCTTTTGTCCATGAAATATCTGGATTCCGCCTCGTTGCAGTCTACATCATCCACTAGTGCAGTAGTACTGCTGCTGCTGTGATTATTCTCAGCAGGGTGAGCTGCATCTCGCGGGAGTTGTCTGTAGTTCTTGCTCCTACTCAGCGACTTGAGCCTATCCATATTACTGCAGTTAATACTGGACATATGCCTAGGAATCACTGAAGGAATCAGCCAGCTGCAGCAAAAGGAAGTCTGACTAATATCTAGTTAACCCTAATTCGTTTGCTGCTAATTCTGAGATCGCGCAAGCTGCCGCTAATCAGCCTCAATCCTTGCCGTATCCACTAGAGTAACTCCCCAGTCGTGTACTTCAAGGACAAGCTGAACTTTACGCTCCAAAACTTCAATATAAAACAGTTCTCGGTCATGCAGGCGTGCTACTAACAATCCCCAGAGCTGCAATCAACAACCCAACTTCAGTCTTCTATATCAGCTGCACATTACTAGCTAGCTAGAGATCGATGCAGACGAAGAAGCTGGGAAGCAAGTAGCTCTTGATATACTACAATCTAATTAACCCCACTTGTAATAGCTATCTAGATAATATTGCAGCAGTAGACTTGGACAGACGAGCTCAGGAAAAACATTTGTGCCCAGGAGCTGGAAATAGATAATTAGCTCCCCACCCACAAAAGACAGACTCCACCAGAGAGTCCAGAGCGAGTTCTTCATGCATTCAATGCTGTGGAGAAAGTTCGGGGTAGTTTTCAAAGCTCGATTTATTAAAGTTGATGGAAGTTGCGACAGCGAGTACAAGAGTTACTGGCCGTCTTGTAACCAGAATTAGGTGCTCTAGGCTATATTTTTGTACTGCGGCTTTTGGCCTCAATTAAGGACCGACGTTTACGCTGTGTCCAGAATTTGGATCCGTAACTGCTGGATGCGATTATCTGAGCTAGACTAGATAGTCTAGCTCATGAGTCACCCGCGGCCCGCAACTCACCACAACAAGAGCCTAAACCCTAAAGTTGCAGCAGCTAGCTGGTGAGACTAACTGCGTTACTAGATATTTTGACAAGTAGCAGCTGGGTTTACGCGGGCCTCCTCCTTCTCCTCAACTTTCGGCATTGCTGCAAATCATCTGTAATAGGCTTACAAGCACCAGCTGTTGCAGCTTGCATGCAATCTGAACCTTTCAAGGAAGTAAAGACAGAAAGGAACAAACTGCAATTGGAATGTGCCGAGAGGATTCGATCATGCGAAAACTGGTGAAAAGCGCAGCAGTAGTAGGCAGCTAGCAGCAGCTGGGATGGCGGCGGTGTCATGGTTTCCTGATCGCCGCTCAACTGCGACGGTGAAGTGTCACTTCTCGCGCGAGCGGAACTGCGCGCCGCCACGAGATTTCCGGATATGAGCGGACGTCGCGCTCATCGGTGCTTCATAATTGAATTTTTATCAAACAAACACAAAGAACAATCTTTGGCAATCACCTCCCTTCACGCTCTGTGAAGGTGGAGAACCGGCGGGTCTTTCAATCGAGGGCGGCGCATTGAAATGAGAAAGATTTTCAAATCTCGACTTGTAACGAACCCCCTTGACAGTCTCAAGAGAACCGGAGGGCCTTTCATTGGTCGGCTCATTGAAATGGAAAGGATCTAAAATCTTGGCAACGAGCTCTTGAGACAGAGAGATTTTGTTTGAAGAGAGAACCTGCGGGTCTTTAAATTGTGCTGGCAAACTTTGGAAACGGCGGCGAAATCGTGGCCACCGTGGAGAACCGGCTGATCTTTTTTTTGCAGGCTCCTTGAAATGAGAAAGATCTTGGCGCAGTGGCCATGGATTGAGAATTTGATCGGCGAGAGAACCCGCGGATCTTTAAAATTGGGGCACACGAGAAATTACAGAGAAATCTTGGCGCCCCTTGAAGACTTTGATTCGGGAGAACCTGCGGATCTTTGAATCTGCGTTAGAAAGAAATGTTGGCAGCCCGTGAGACTTTGATTGATGAGAACCTGCGGATCTTTAAAATTGTATCATTTTAAAAATACCAGAAAATCTGGGCAGCCCTTGAGATTGATGAGAACCTGTGGATCTTTAAGATTGTGGCATCTGAAATTCAGGAAAAATCTCGGCACTGCTTCGAGACTTTGATTGACGAGAGAACCTGTGGATCCTTAATTCAGCACTTGACCAAAAACCTTGAGACTTTGATGAGAACCTATGGATCTTTAAATTGTAGCATTGAAACCAGCAAAAAATTTGCAGGCCTTGAGGTTTTGACGAGATCCTGTGGATCTTTAAAGAAAATCTTGGCAACCTTGAGATTTTTATGATAACCTGCGGATCTCTTAAAATTGTTGCATTGAAATTCCAAGAAAATCTTGGGAAACTTGAGATTTTTATGAGAACAAGCCAGATCATTAATTGTAGAATTTGAAATTGAGGAGAATCTTGGCAACCTGGAGTGTGTGATAAGAACCTGCGGATCTTATGAATTGCAGCATTTGAAATGAAAGAAAATATTGGCAACCTTGAGGGTCTGATGAGAACCTGTGGATCTTTTGAATTGTAGCATTTGACATGAAAGAAACATTTATTAGCAACCTTGAGGGTTTGATGAGAACCTGAGGATCTTATGAATTGTAGCATTTCAAATCTAAAAGAGAAAGCTTGAAGACCATGAGACTTTGTTTGATGAGGAACCTGCAGATCTTTTATTGTAGCATTTCAAATTGAAAAGAAAATCTTGGCAACCTCCAGACTTTGATGAGAACCAGTGGATTCTTATTGTAGCATTGAAATTCAACTTCAAACTTTTGGCAACCTAATTCACACTCTGATGAGAACCTGCAGATCTTTTATTGTAGCATTTCAAATCTAAAACAAAATCTTGGCAACCTTGAGACTTTGACAACAACCAGTGGATCCTTATTGTAGCATTGAAATTCAATTTCAAACTTTTGGCAACCTAATTCACACTTTGATGAGAACCTGCAGATCTTTTTTGCAAGAGAAACTGTACAAGACAAAACAAAACTAAAAACTATGAAAGAACCAAAAGAAAAAAAAATGGACACATGTTGATGCTGAGAACCTCCCCATTTGCTGCCCGATTGCCATGAAATTTCACTCCAGAACAATCTCTCTATGAAGAAAGGTTGTTTGTTTGTTTTGTTTCTCACATTGAGATCTATCCAAACCCTAATGCCTTTTGCTGCACTCCTAATAGGCTTAGTGTTTTTTTTTTGGTTTTCTCCAAGTTGTGTGGTTGGCCACTTTTATGTAAGCATCATAGTTTCATCTTACATCCTACATATCGATAGGATGGCTAAGCAACCTAATTGGGATTATTAAGATGGCAAATGTTTCATGTTAAAATTCGAAGCATGTGACGATATGAGATTTCTTAAAGGTGAAGAATGGTGTGAATGAAACTTAAGTTTCTCATAAAGTTGACAACGTGGAATTATACAATGTCATTATTAGAATTCATGATTTTTTTTACTAGGTTTTTTAGTCAAAAAATACTCAAAAGTGACATGCGTCAAAAAAGCCACCTTGTCAATCTGGACAAGTCGTTTTAGCCATGTTCTATGTGATTGGGCAATCAAATTGGTCCTTGTCATTTTGACTAGTAGAATGACTAACAAAATGACTAATTATTCAACTAGTAAATAGTGGACCATTTGATTAGGTCAATTTTATATCTAAATTAAAATTATTTTTAAATTATTATTTTAGAAATTAATAGGTAGGTAGGTTGAAAAAAGACGTTTAGGTAGGTAGGTAGGTGTTAGCCTAACCTACTTTACCTAACTCCTACTTCACCTAACCTAACCCAACTTATCTAACCCAACCTAACTTAACCTCACCGACCTACTTAGTTTAACCTACCTACCCTAGCTTTCTAAACATGCACATAGGTTGTAAATATAGAAAATTGAACCCTAAACCTTCATAATGATAAATCAAGTGCTTACCAATGGACTACACCATCAAAGGTGTTCAATTTTTAATAAGTTTTTTACTTCACATGTTTATTTTACATCATTAAACATAATGGCTCAACCTAGGTGACAACTAATGGCTAAATTCAATGATTTAAAATAATGGTTAAACCTAATGGTTAAACTCAATGATTTAAACTAATGATCAAATCTAATGGTTAAACTTAACGATTTAAACTAATGGTTAAGCCTAATGTCTAAACTCAAGGATTTAAACTAATGACTAAATTTAATGGCTAAACTCATCGACTTATAACTAAAGGTTAAACTAATGGTTAAACTTAACGACTTAAATTAATGGTTAAACATAATGGCTAAACCTTGATTAAATTTAATGATTAAATTTAATGGTTAAACAAAGTGGTTAAACCTAATTAATAAACCTAGTGGCAAATTTCATAAGTAAACATAGTGGCTAAACTTAGTTGATAGACTTAATGGCTAAACCTTGTGGCAAAATCTAGTGGTTAAACATAATGATTAAACCTAAGATAAACCTAGTGGGTAACTCTAATGGTTAAATGTATTAAATAAACCTAAGTTATACTTAATGGTTAAATTTAAGCTATACTTATTGGTAAAATTTAATCGTTCAACTTAGGCTAAACTTATTGCGAAATTTAGTGGCTCAACATAATGGTTAAATTATAAATAAAATTAATGCCTAAAATTTGGCTAAAATTTGGGTAAACTTAATAATTAAATCTAATGGCTAAACATAATGGTTAAAATTAAGTAAGTAAATGGGTGGATAGGGAAGTAAATAATATGTTGATAGATGGGTTGGTTAATAGGTAGGTTGTACAAAAGTGAAAAATATAAGTAAGTATGTAGGTAGGTAAGTGAAAAGGTATAAGTAGGTAGGTAGGTAAATAAAAGGTGGGTGGGTGGGTGGGTAATAAGTAGGTAAATAACTAACTAAATAAATAGGTGGATGAATAGGTAGGACGTAGATTCATAGGGTAGTAAACCATGTCGTATTTGACTAAAAATCATTAGCCATCTTGATTAAATATTCAACTTGATTAAAGACCATTAGTCATTTTTATTAAAAATCATTGGCCATTTTGACTAAATGTTCAATTTTATTAAAGATCATTGGTCATTTTGAGTAAGGATGTACAATTTGATTATGTGTATCTAGTCAAATGAACCATTTAGTCAAATTGATCAGTCAATATATACATGTGTCATTCAAGCCTTTAACCTTTAGTCAAAATGTACATGTCCATTAATCAAAATGACAAGTTAGTCAATTTGAACCTCTTAAAAAACCATGAATTGTAATAGTGTGTGCAAATATGTGTGAACAATTTTTCAACCAAAATTTTAAAAATTATTTATAATCACCTGCAAACAAAGCATACACATATTGAAATTGATGTAGTGTTTTCCTCAATTATCAAACAACTCCACCTACAAAATGACACACTTGAAAATGGATCTCTAGCAATTGCTAAGAAATTCTCTATTCTAAATTGTAAACATGTTCCAAATCAAAAAAGATTGTCCAAAATTAACCAAAAGTTGCGAACATGATTTCAAGTTTAACATTCATTCCTTCAACAACAAAGTTGTAGTTATAGTAGTTTTTGCAATACCATACATATCCATGCGTACTCAAGGTTGATATCTAAAGTTTAAAACAAAAAGAGAGAATGTACATTCTAATGAACACCCAAAACAACAATTACCTGTAGTTGAAAATGTGCCCTCGAATTTCAATTATGTGGCAACATAATTCACCACATGCCTTCTAAAGGAATTGAAGCCTAGTCCATATAAATGAACTTTGCCCTGCTACAATGGAAGGCGAACCTACAAAACATATAACATTAGTACCGAAATCCCTATCTACAAATAGGCACATTAGCAAATTTGGGTACATTCATAATTTTGCAAAAAAGGTTGAATTCAAACCATTCTAAAAATTAAAAATGTCATACTACATATCCACCCCATAGCAAAACTTTTCTTCGTTCCATTGAATGATGGCAATATAGAATGGAAAATTTTCAAAAAAATAAAAAATTGTTACTTATACATTTGCACAACTAAATCAAGGTGCATAGTCAACTAATTCCTTAACTTACTCTTCATAAAAAATGTGTAAAGAACATACATTCATCCTCCACACTCCCTAGAACAACCATTATTGCCAATTCAATAAGCTTTAGGTATTCAAATAGCCTGTGTTTCAAAACTTGATTAATATGCAATTGCTTCCACATTCAAATGGTAAGGTTGCAATCTAAGGGGGGCTGCATGGTAACAATGTAATTAGATTACATAATGACAACAAAGATAGAAGCTTGTTGATCAAGTAAATTAGCATCCAATAAAGGACCATCTGAAACTCTAGTTGGCAACACAATCTTGTTTTGGCAATACTATTCTTTCTAAATGGTTAAATGGCCAAGAAATGTTGTGGTAACATTTAGTTGTAGCCAGTATTGAAGATGCATGTGGCATTCATCACCTCATGTGTAGGGTACCTTCTATCTAGCTCATAAATCAAACGTTTGGCAACACCACTACATTGTTCTTTGACACTTTGGCATGTAGATGCCTAATCACCTTTAGCAACCATGGAAACCTTTTTAGTAGATTTGTCAATTTGTGGAACACATACAACCATTGAATGAATTGAAAAGTGGCATATTCCACTTGTGTTTGTGATTCAATCCACCACATAATAGGTATTGCAACACCAATGTCTTGCACCAAGTTCAAAAAGTTCTTTAAACAATCATATAAATGCTATAGGTCAGCATCCACACAAATGGTGTATATTTCTACCTAACACAACTTCATAGTTGCAACATAGTCACAAATGAATGTGTCCTTATATTGAGCAAGTTTGCTCAAACTTTGTATTGTTTCCAACATTGGTAGCACACAAGTTAGTCCCATGACAATTTCCACTTTGCATAGAAGCTCATAGTATGTTCTAACACTAAAAACTTTGGCAACATTATCATTCATTCTTGTACTCAACAAACACCCAATTAAATGGGACCAATGTAGAAATCCACCTTGTTTTAATGTTCTTCAAAAAATTTAGACTCCTTGATTGAATCACCTCCACCAACTTAGTGCATTCAAAATTCCTCTTCGGGGACTAATTATAATATAAGTACTTGGATGCAAGCAAACTTTCAATCTTCTGAACTAAAATCAAGGAAGAGAAAATTTGGACAGCTAAATTACATCAATGTGCCATACAATGAATGCCAACAATATAAAGGCTATATTTGGCCATGAGTTGAACTGTAACACCTGTCTTCAGCCCTTGGAAAATTGTTACACCATCAACCCCAAAGTAAACAACCTTGTTAACAATGTCCATTTTTAATAAACCACCAAAAACTATTAGAAAAACAAACAATCACAACACTGAGGTTATCAAATGTGGTTCCATCTGCAACCTTTTCAAGGTTTAAAAGAATTAGCACCCTTTTCCAGTCTTCAACAATGTATGCATGCACAAATATCCAAGACTGGTTGTCCAAAGTTTAGGGTTTAAATCCAATTTTCTCCACAACTAATTTCATTTGGTTCAAAACCAAATTGTGCAAGGTTGTTGCAATTTCCCACCCACTAGAATTTGTCCAATGCTTCCTTGGGATATGGGCAAACATCAAGAATTCAAACAACTTCATATGCTCAAAGTTAATCATGGGGTTCCCATGTTTTAGAAAGTGGAACATTGCCACAAACTGAACATCTTTCTTCTTTTTTCTGCCCTTCTTCCATTGAACATCAATTGCACAACAAAATGAGGACCTTCAATGGTATGAATCCTTTCATTTTTATGGTGCTAGTTCTAATTACTTTGATAATAATCTCCCATTGCAACTCCAAGACGAATAATCAAAGATTTCCACCTACTAAAATGTTTTTGCAAACCATCTAATGTAGGGTTTAAAAGTTTTTCCTTACCTTCCATTTGTGTGCACACCTTGCAAAGTACCATCTACAACTTACCTTCAAGGTTTATGATTGGTTCAACCCAAGGAAACTTAGTAGCCCATTCATCCATGAAAACCTAACGAATATCACTTTCCTTCTTCCTTTTTTTTCTTTGTGGGTCTATGGTAGGTGCAATAGTAGGAATTTCACCACCAATAGCACCAGAATGAAATGCAAGTGTAGTTATGCTAAGAAGAGCCAAAAACAATCATATCCATTTTTTAATTTTGTGTTTTTTTACATCAATTTTTTATAAATAATTTTAACTTGAAAATAATTTTAACAAAATAATACAAAAAAAATTTTAATTTTAAAAAAAAATTTGTTTGAAAACGTTTTTCAAAAATATTCTAAGAATATTCTTCAAAAAATAGTCACTTAAGGAAGTGTCAATGGTTCTTATTAGCCTGTTTGCACCCATGCACCAAAGGTGAGTGCAATGGAGTTACTACACCAAAACTTGACATTCATGACTAGGAGAAATATGGCTAGTGACCATTTTTTAGTCATATAATCATATATGCCATGTTTTTGTGCCTAGTAATATTTTTATAACCATGGATATGATTACATGATTAAAAGTCTTCACGAACACCTATTAAGGGTGTTTTCTATCTCTTTTTAGTTTCACATTTTTCTTCAAATTTATAATTCTAGTTTATTGAATTATCAATAGGTTGTTCCAAATCTGAACATTAGAAAAAATAAGAAATATTGTGGTTTCTTGTTTATTCATGAAAAACAACATTTTTCAAGCTTGCGTTCTAATAACAAAAAAGGAAAAGTTTCACAAGAAAATCAAAATAAACATGATTCAAAATTCAAAAAACTTTTCAAGAATTATAAAAAAAATGAAAAAATGAAGATCAACTTTTATCTCCAAATCCTCTTAGTTATACGAACTCATAATGTTGTTTGTAACTTATATAGTCATTAGCCAATACAACTTCAAAATCGAAATAACAAGTTGCTAATCACAAATTCAAATTCTCCTGTTTTTTTAATCAACCGGTTACTATAACAGATTGGTTACCAATTCTTGTAATAAATGAATTAATTTAAAACCTGTTGATGAGAAAATTAAAATATCCTTAAGTCATACTGCCTCATTGGTTACCAGTTGGTTTAATTGGTTACTATATACATACAAAAAAATTGGGTTAACAACACCATGTAACTATTTAATAATATATTTGTAACATTAAAAAACTATGAATTAAAAGATAAACGTACATATATAATAAGCATATTATAAGCTTGTAGATGATCAAACACATAATTAGTGCACAAATAAATAATTAATACCTTATAAATTTTATAAATTTTGCTTTAGAGTCATTTATCAAAATGTGTAAATTTTGTTAGATTTTGCATTTCATTTTGAAAATTTATCATAATTTTGAATCATACCAAAATATGCTAACTACTTTAGGTTTATATATATATATATATATATATGTCATAAAGTACAACTTTTTTTTGTATGTCATGCACATTACACCCCATTTACATGTGGTAAAGAATTTTTGAAATTTGGAAATTTTGAAAAATATTTTGAATTAAATTTTTTTTTAAACTCCATATCTTTTAAATTGTGAGTGTTTTTTGAACTTGGGTAGTAGTTTTCTATCATTTAGATTTTTTTATCATCAAAATTATGTATTACAATAGTCCTTTACCTTGTCTTTTGTAAAATTAACCACATATGACACAACATCTATTCAAGTTCAAACGTCATTTTTAAAAACCAAAACCCAAAATTTAATTTAATGAATTTTTAATTTGAATTCCTCAACTTTCATATTAGTCATTTACCACAACTTCGAATGATTAACATAACTTTTAAATGTCAAAAAAAAAAACAGTAAAAAAATACACAATTTTCACCACTATTTGACATGGTTTTTGGTTCATATTTTTGTACTTACACCCTATGCCTACCTACTTACCCATTCTTATGTACCTACCTACCTACCTACCAAATGGCCATTTATAAATATATTTCAATTTTTAAACATATAATATATTCCATGGGATTTACAACTAGGACAAAAATATGACTAATGGACAAACGACATGTCCATATGAACTACATAGTCATGTAATCATGAATGGTATTTACAATTAGAAACATAATCATGGGTGTAGTTATATTTGCCATGTTTTGATGTAGTGAGCTATAAATTTGAAAGGTAAATGCACTAGGGGTGAATGTAACAGAGCTAGGACTAGAGCTTGATTCACCTTGAGTGTGGTGAGCCCATTTGCTTAACACAAACATAACAGGTTCATGACTACCAGCAACAACAAGAGTCCCTGATTGACCAATAAACTCAAGAGGCATTACCATAGATCCAAAAACATGGATAGACCTAGAGAAAAACAACTTGTACTTGAAATTAAAAGGGGGTTTGAAAGGACGCATGGTGTTATAGCAAGTAGTGCAATGATCACAAACACAACAATTGACATTTGTTTCAAAATCCTAACCTTCCTACAATTGCACACCTCTATGATATGTGAAGCAACTTGCATTGTATTCAAATCATGGAACATACCTTGCCTTTTAAAATCAAGACTTCAATCTTTAGAATTGAAAATATGTGATTAATGTACATATTACATGCCACAAAATGATTGAGTATTTGGGAGGTAATCACCATTCCATTTATGGAGTAACTATTAGGCTTTACAGCTACGCTTCCTACAACACTAGAAGAATAGCATTAGGGCTTTATGATTTAGGATACTAGCACTTGGCTGCTTGTGAGCTTGGGGTATAAATTTCTTGCTTTTGCCCCCCAAAAAAAGGAATGAAGGAATTCACTTCTTGCCTATCAAATGTGCAACCTAAATCACCTTCAAAAGGTGGATTATGAAGAGGTGGAGCAAGGAAAATACTTCAACCAGAATGGATCCCGCAATGATGACATCCACCAAGGTGTGCAATCTATCCCTTTGGGTTCAAGGAAATTGCTCAATGCTCTTGATGAGAGGGTTGAAATTGGATGAAATAAGTGGGTGCTTTTGTTCACAAACCACATGAAATTTGGCATCACAAACAATGGATGAAAAAGTGTTCCACTCCTATTCTCGTGTCCATACTCTCACCACCATGGGCATAATGCAAAATGCAGATACCCATGGGGATGATCAGTTATCAACAAACACATCACAAGCGATGAGTTTTTAAAGATCAAAGAACCTGAGTTTGAATGAAAGGGTAGAGACAACAAAACATGGATGAAAAATGAACTATGGAGATGACAAGTTGTGTTGTTAGCCATGTTCACACTTGAAAGTCCAGATGCAACTTCAACAATCACTAGACAACTCATCAAAGAGAAAATTCAAGACAAATTGCAAGGATGTAAAAATTTTGAAATCTTTTGCAATTTTTTAACCTGGAAAATTACCATGGACACAAAGCTAAAACTTCTAAGAGAAAAGGGTGTTGTTTAAACAAAAACTTGAATGCAACAAATGAGACAAAAAGCTCTTTCAATACACAATTGAGGTTGTGGTAGCAACTGAAATGAAATGAGATGAGATGGACACTGCCTAAGCAGTTGGAAAAAAACCAGGGTCCCAATAGTTAAACCTCTATGTGGGGTATCCAAGGGCCTAAACATTAAAAAGATGCCCAAAAACACATAAAAGAGACAAGTTCATCGATTTAAGACAATGATCAAAGTATAGTGTTCAATAGAAGACAGTATTATTCTATTGTAGAAGTGCAGTACAAATTGTAACTTGCATCCAATTTGCATTTTTCTATAATATAAACCCATTAGAAATAAAAAGGAATTTCTCAGAAGATTATACATGATGTAGATTTTTAAATATGTAAATAACTTCATTAATTCATTCATCAAGTTCTTTGTTCCATTTTTCATTGATCTACATAGTGGCAAAAAGCACTCCTTAAATGGAATAATGAATGTGGTTATAGCTTGGATACATTCCATGAACTTCACAATATAGAGTTCTGAGAGCACAAGTAAAACACAAACGGAATAGGAACACAATACTATGGAAATATAATAGGTTACCATGTAGGTACGTAAGTAGGTAAGGAACTTGGTGGCTGTTAGGTAGGTAGGTAGGTAGAATTTAGGCATAGATAGTTTGGAGAACAGAAGTAAATGCTGAGGGAATGGGAATGTAAGACTCTGGGAATGTAATAGGTTACTATGTAGGTAGGCAAGTAGGTAAGGCACATGGTGGCCATTAGGTAGGTAGATACATGTGGATGGATAGTACGTTAGCTAACCACCATGTTAGCTATGGGACAGGGAATAGAACAAAAAAGTGCTTCCTGTCCATACACTGTCCATCCTGCATGGTGTGCTGGTGGGTACTGGTCCACTCAGGCCCAAAAGAGGAACAATGATAGGGCCCAAATCACAAAAATTCACACACACAACTACATATAGCTAAATGCTGGGAAGGTACATGCCACTATCCCTGAAGCATTTACCTAAATCAAGCATGTTTGAGGTTTGTGTATACAGAGAGCCCTCTGAGCACACTAACCTCCAACACAGAAGAAGAAATCTGTGAAAATTGAAAAGCAGACATGTCACAAGAACAATTTGGTCAGAAAGAATTATTGTACCTTCAAGTCTGCACTGCACCACCACTCATGATTGTCAGACCTTCAAGTCTGCACTGCACCACCACCACACATGATTATCAGACCTTCAAGTTGGCACTGCACCACCACTCATGCCACAACATATAAACAGAGAGGACTAAAAAGACAACAACACAAAATACACCTCTAAAAGAAAGAGGAAAAGAGGAATGTGCCAATTACTTATTGCCCCCATGATCCCCCACATCGAAGGTGTGATAAGATCAGATTGCCACAACTATTTTGCAATTTTGAAAGACTTGCAGAATTGAAATCAATTAAAGGTAAAAAAAGAAAGCCAACCCAGAGTTCAACATACACATGAAAAAGTGTCAAACATAAAACTAAATGCATACATATGCAAATACATAAGCTCAAAGACTTGTGAACTTATCAACACATTCCCCAAAATTAAGGACCCAATGAAATGCAAGAAACGACATTGGCTGGCAGCATCAGGCAGCAATTCCAATGTTTAGCAAACACCAGTGAGTATGGTACCTTCCACAGTGATACCAGAAGTCACTCAAGACTAAGTTGTGCCACCAGAAATGTTACCTCCACAAACAGGACAGCTATGTGGTAGTCCTTCAACTCACTGACCTGAGGTCAGGTTAGCAGCCACACCAGATATGGGCAATCACTCAGCCAAAGAAATGCCTACAACACAATGGAATCTGATGCCAACTGTCAGTTTTAAATCAACTCCTTAAATTGGAAAAAGATTTGAGTTCTACAAGCCTAAACCTATCAGAAAACCTGGATGTTCAATCACAAGCAAGTCCAGCTGCCTGAAATTTTCAACACCAAAGTCCACAGTAGTCCACAGGAGCCCAAAGTAGCATTCCTAAGATGCTACTGTTAAGAAACATGCTCCTACATGACAACTCACGCTCTTGGAATCAAAGAGCAAACTACACTTTCACTACACATACAATTTACCAATTGAACGGATAATGTCATTAGACACAGATGTTGCAAGAGAAACTGTGCAATTTCACACCAGATTGGACAGTGCCATTGCTTAAACATCAAGACTGTAAGAACATTATTTGTACATCATGCTGAAAGAATGAGCATCACAAATCTTACATACCCCAATTTAGATCTTGTACCAATAAGCACCATATCACCAATCACAAACCTCTCTGAACAGCCCTATTCTGGAACAACCTAGGTTTGAGTGAAAATCAGTGGCACCCTCCAGTTAGACACCACACTCATTTTATCTCACAGGCCCTACATGTACTCGCTTCAATTCTCATTAACCCTTCCCCCTGTGAGGCCAATGAATCCACCCTACTTTGGTAGATTGCTAGTCCTCTGTTTAAAATCGATGGACCTAAAAAAACCTACACCTGAAATTTAAAATCCTTGAAACACCTTTAAACCAATCAAAGCAGTATTCCTGGAGCATGTCTTTTTGATCTCTTCTTCTTCTTAACTCATAAAAAAGATGTGAGTATAAATTGGAAGAAATTGTAATGAAGCTTGTTATAAATGGGGCATATGTTTTCCAATGAGGTAACATTGATGCGGAAGCACACGTGTCATGATCGGACCATCAAGCGTGAGAAGCTCGCCATCAATCCCACAACCATGATGCCCCCCTGTAGCTGGCTTCAACCAGACTGCCCGAGCCTGCAAGATCCCCAGTTTTGTCAGTACCCTACTTCACAACCTTCCTCTCCAGTACATAACGAAATGCAAGACCCTTGTAATGACAAATACAATTCCCTGTCATATAAATCGTAAGGCAGGCCTCAGGTCTCATAGTAGCCCTCCAGAGCAAATGAGACTCATTTGGGGGCCTGAAACTCCCTACTTTCTCCTTCAACTAGGTCTGAGGACAAGCTTCCCTCCAGACTTGATTTCAAATTTAACTTCAATACAACCATTGATGAACTAGGTGGTCATATTTCAGAATTTGAAAGCATGTAAACAAGCCCTTTATGAATTCTTGTGTAGACAGTAACTTAAGAAGTCTCTATATGAGAATCACATGATTTGGATTGTTGTGTTTGCCAACAGCAACATAAAAACCCTGACCTCACAGATGTGCACAATGACTGATTAATAAGAAAGAGGAAGCAGGTGTGGCATTACTTTGACATACTCCACAAATGGGAGGGAGAGATGACGCCCAAATTGCATAAGCACAACAAACCGCAGAAGCTGAAAGCGGCCGACATCACGGACCAACAAAAGATGCACATTGCCATCATCATGCTCTGCGCCTGGGGCCAGCGCCTGTGACTCCAAGCATTGCACGGTCTTGCACTGGTGGTTGCACATTATGACCCCAAGAAACATTCCACCCCTGCTCTCCCACTTCTCCTCCTCTGAATGGCCTCTTATCTTCCCCAGATCAATCTCCCCTCCTCCAAATGGTGCATCCAGTGGACCCTCTAATGACCCCCACCGTGAACCTAAGGACTCACCCAAGCAACTCCCAGCTGAGTCTTTTCGTGACAGAACACTTAACCCTGATGAAGACCTGCTTCGTGATTTTGAACGGGTGCGTGCCCGTGAAGACGCAACAGAGCTGATTGTCACTGCATCTTCTGAAGAAGGCACCATCCACCCTGATGGCACCCGTTTTGTTTTGCCATCCAGGCCACGTACATAGTCTGAAGGCTCAAAGCTTGCATCCACAATGTCAGTCAAGTTACCATTGCTGAGTCGTGGGGGCACTACTAGCACTGGGCAAGAATCATTTGAGAGAGAGGAATCCAATTCCATGCAAACAGAATCAACGCCCTTTACTTCAATATTGTTAGCTGCAGATGGGTGCATGTCTGAGAGTGCTGGGAGGTATTGCACTTCACAGGCATAATGAGACAGACACAGCAGGCGCAGTGTGCCTGCCACAAAATACCGTAAAGGGCCCCATCGCTGCTGATACTTAGCCGAACATTCCAGCACTGCAGAATAAAACCCAAAGTTCAAAACTCATCACCATATTACTGCCACAAGATTTCTTCTTGGCCAGTCTGCAGCAGACAGACTGTATTGTTTCACATTTCCACTAGCAATCTACACCTTTCTCTTGTACCTTCTATAAGGGGTTGAAGGTAGCAAGATAACAACCTTTCACTAGTTGTTTTGATCTCTGGCCAGGACAACAAAGGTGAAGAGTGGCAGTCACACCCTCTTACTATTTTTTAGTGACACATCCCTTGATCAGCTACCAAAACCCAAGGAATGTGACAAATACTGTTATCTTGACAAAGTTTAAGCTATGTCAGATCACATTTGGAGGTCATCTAATCCAGTCAACAGTGAAACAAACCTGTCCTCAGCCTGCTGGGCACTCTACATTCAGCATTCAGCACCAGAATTTTCCATGGAACTCCCACGCCATTTTGGAGTTCCCTTCCAGTTTTGCTTAGTGATGCCATGGTCATGTCTCTAAGTGTAGTACAACTGACAAGCAATGGTGATGAATTCAAGACAGTTAGATGCACAGAGAAGAGAAGTAATGTGTTCAGCTTGTGGAGGTCATTTACTCACCATCACTCATGAACCCATAATAAGCAACAGTGAGGCCCATATGCATGGCACCAGTTTTGGTCCATTCCACACCAATAACATCTGATGCCACCAGTCCCCCCTGCAATTTCACCCATGTAGACTCTTGTCATGATTCACAGTTGTGCTGACCCTTATCACTGAACCTCTGAAGCTGTCTAAGTACACCACACTATTTCAAATCACACATCCACTTCAGGTCTGCTCACAATGAACTCAATACCTTCACTATTGCAATGGCAGCTGAAATTGGGTCACGAATTCCAAGCACGGTCCAAACAAGGGAGTTGTCAGAGCCTGCTGGAATGATACCCAGTGGAATCCTGCGTGCTTCTTCTGCATCATCTCGACTTAAGAGCCCATTGAGTACCTGCAATCACCACTCCTCTTCAAAGATTCATGGGAGGCAAATGTTTGCAAAACCAACCCAAAGAGGCAACAGAACAAGAATGCATGACAACATGCTCTGCTCCCTGAGACACTGAAGGCACAAACTACCACTTCCCAACAATGAAGTAAAGGATTTTTGAACTGCACAACAGAAGTACAAGGGTCATGCTCAAGTACCTCATTGACAATGCCATCACCACCAACACAGATAATGCCTGCATACCCATGTCTACTCTTCAGCATTTCAGTGCTTACAACTGTACATTGGCCATATCACCTACCCTTTGCTGATATTGGCAATGTATGATTGCAGGTAGTTCACTGAATTGAATTCCAGAAGCAAGTAATCCTTTCAAGTGGTGATAAGAGGTGTTTCATATGGTTCCAAATGGCCAATGAAGAAACATAGTAAAACAACTGCAACGTAAATCTGGCTACGATCCATAGCAAAGTCGAATAAAACTTTGAAATTATCTCCACTGACCAGTACCTCACAGCAATATGCAAGAATAACTGTTCACAACCAGCTGCACTTTCACAATATCTTTTAATCATCGTAAGCCTAAAAAATTGGTTCAAAAGCACTCAAAACAATACCATCAGGACATTTTGAAAGATCGATAGTGGATGCAAGATTTTGGGCATGCCGTGCATGTGTTGTCTCCACCACCATCAGCTTGAACCCTGCAAGCTGCATCCTTCCCCTCACAAAAATGTCAGGTCACCACTGTCGTCACAAAGACTTTGCAATTCACACCATTCAAAGAAAGAAGCCACTGGTGCTCCAACAACTTGTGAACTGACTTTAAACATCATGAACACAGAAAATTCCACCTGTCTGGTGGCACAACTACACAGTGGCTGATTTAAGAAGCAGATACTAACCATGTAAGCTCTAAATGACAGCCGCCTACATGGTGGTGAAAAGTGTGGGCAAGGGAAGACTGAACTTGCCTCAAGGATTGGCTGCACTTTGGTGCGAAAGACTTTCCGAGCACGGCCTCGACCAGAATGTGGATTAAGTACCACAAGCATCCTATGCTGATAGTACTGTTTCATTGGCACATGAGTTACCACTTGTTCTTTAACCGGGCTCCCTTTTGCTTGTTGCTGTGATAGCTTTTCAGGACATGGCAGCAGGTTGACATAGCAACCTTGCTCCCCAAATGCTGTGGCCCAGCGCACAGCTTCCTCTGAGCTTGATGCCTTAAAATGCATATCCATGCGGCGTCGACGTGGTTTGCCAAAGGAACTTGGCACCCACCGTGTTTTCACCCGTGCAAAAGAATGAACTGTGATCTGCTGACTTCCTTCATAGCTTGATATCTATAACACACCTCTTCGAATGCTGACATTAGATAGACTCAAGTGATCTTGTCATGACCATGAAGATGTTCAATTTCAATCTCAAAAAAGGGAAAGAAAAAATTTACATCTACATCATTTCGGAATGACCTGAAAACTTTGGTTTAAGAATGAATGGTATTTCAAGGACCCCTGAAAGATTCTACACAGGAGGAAGTTACAATCCTTGGAAACGGAGATCCTGAGAACAACCACCACATATTTACCAAACAGAAGTCTGAATCCAACTGTGCAGATTGGATTGCAGATACAACAGTGAGAAACTCTGTTTGAAGCATACTATCAGCATACACATGAGATGATCTGTAAAGGACATACCGCAACAATGTCATCAAGGTAAAGGCAATGCAAAGCCCACATGAAGGCCTTTGTAGTCAGCTTGGCAGAAACCTCAACAGGAGCTGTAAGCTTTGAAGGCAAGCCTTTGCTAGGTGAAGTTAGATTGCCAGTCATCACAATCTCACCCAAGAGGTCAGAGCATTCATCCACACTGATATCAATCCTTATATTGCCATCCTTGGTTGTAGCAGAACCATTCAATTTGCCTTCTGATGCCAACCACTTCATGCTCCTTGATCCAGTTTGCCGAAAGCTCCACCGGGCTCTGATGGGTGCCGGTTCTACATGGGTTACAGCACTTGCAGTTTCCTCTCCATTTATTACTGCATCCTGAGTGTGGTGGTTTGCATGATTGTGGTTAGCAGCAGCAGCAGCAGCTCCGAGTGGGTTGATCTTCTGTGACAAAGCCCCAAGCTTTCCCCATGGTGCCCGCATCTTTGATGCCCTTCTACTTTTGTGGAGTAAAATCTTGCGTAGCAGCTAATCTGGCTCTAGTGAAATTCTGAAGGGATTCTCACTTGAGAGATGTAAACACAATGATCATGTGAGGCATGATGCAATAATTTGCTACCAGAGGCATTTACATGTGTCAAATGAAAAGTCAGTTCCAGTGACTTCTGTTGCATGTTCAGAGGAAAAAGGTTCATAGAGAAGAGAGTGGAGACTAGGTTTATATCTTCAAGGAATGGACATCTACAGTAACAGTTCAAACATCACTCTATATGGATCCTCCAAGCTTGAACAGCTATAGCTTGGAGGAGAGTAATGCAACATGGTGCAGCCCATAAAACTACCAAAAAACATGTTGCATTAGAGCTCCCTGCTGTCTCTCTATGCCAGCTTACAAGAAGAATGAACCACCAGTGTCACATGTCATAACTTTCCTGCTTGTTTTGTTCCTTCACAATTTACAACTCCTTTAGACTCCTGAGTTGTTTGCAGAACTGCACAGCATGGAGACAGTGCTTCCTCACATTCAACACCTTTCTTTTCATTCATAAACAACACAAAAAAAGGTGCATAGTAGTAGACCTCACATTTGACCCACCCCCAACAGAAAAAAAATCAAGTGTATAATAGTTACACAAATCACTCTCCATCTCTCTTTCTTTCTCAAGCTCACATCAAGCACACAGGAAGACAGAGAGAGAAAGATTGTGAAATAATTGAAGAGCGAACAACACCAGGAAGGCAGAAAGAAAAGAAACACCTTGAGAGAAATGATGATGAGGGGTTTCTTGTTGTTCTTGCATCTGAAGGTTGTGTGCATTTTAGGGTAAAGAAGAAAGATACCCTAATAATTTTGCCTCTAAAAATGCACTTATGCATGTTACTATGAAGGAATCACTGACCGTGAGGGATCAAGAAGAGCAGTTGAATACCCATCACAATAAAAAGACATCTGATGTAGTAGTACTGCAGCCTCTAATGATGATGCTCATCAAATTCTTTCCTTCCGTCAATTTGATTTGATTTGGGAGAGAGACACCAGCATCCCACAGATATATGAATGTATGTATGTATGTATTCCTCACCTGTGAAGACAGAAGCTGAGATTAGCGTTTAGTGTTATATAGAGAGCATGGAAAGCTTGACAGAAACAAAGAATGCGCAAGAAACCTCAATCCCGATCAATTTCCTCCCTCCCGACTTCTTCTTTCCGCCCAGAGAGAAATCTGTACGCAACGACGACCGATGACCTCACCGGACGGACTATACCGACTGACTACTACTCCTTTTGCTCCGATCTCATTCCACTCTCAAATTACCAAAAAAGAAACAGAAAACAAGACAAAAAGAACAGTCTCCGCAACTGAGCCCGTGGTTGGATCGCCCTTTCTTTCCTTCCTTCAAACCCCAGTGTGTCTGTCCCCGCCTATTATTACCTACTTCAAAGCTAATGAAAACACAAAACACAAAAAAAGAAAAGGCTCATCATATCAATACAATAATATTTCCTTTCCTTCTTCCTTTTATGTTTCTTTTTCTTTTCTTGGCTTCACTAAACATTTCACAAAAAGCGAAGGAAAGAAGAGAACGAAACACATACATACCGGCTTGCTTTTGCAATTCCAACAAAGACTCATTCTCGTCCCAACAACAGAAACAAAAAGCAGAAAAAACGATTTGACCTCCGCGGAAGAAACAAAACAAAAAAAAAACCAAAGAATATACAACATACCTTAAGTTATTACCACGGCGGCGGCGGCTTCATTGTGAAGAAAGCTTGGTATGTGTTCTGTTGCCGCAGCGACCGAGCGACCGAGCGCAGCAGCAAAGAGCGCAGCAGCAATTGCGGGAAGGGAAAGGGGAATGGTGGCTATGGCGATGACGTTTGTTACGGGCAGGAAGGAATACGGGCAGAAAAACGGGCAGGGAAAACTAATCACGGGTCACATATCACGGGCAGTAATAATAGGTAAGTAATCATGGGCCACACACAACTCAAAAGTGCTAACAACATCAAGTGCATTTTGAGATTTTCAATAGCCAAAATTAAACCAAAATTTAAGAAAGATTGCCATAAAAAATAAATTCTATATGTGGTTCAAGTATTTAGCCAGAAATATATAGAAGGATTTTTTTAAACATTTTATTTTCATATTTAGCTTCTACCTTTTAGCCAAATTTGGCTAAATATTCTTGTGAATAATTGCCACTTTGGCTACATCAGAAAATTGACTCAAAAATAAACATTATAACTCGGAGTTTTTTTTTTTTTTTTTTTTGAAGGATTTTTGTGATGTAGCCAAGCAGTGACCATCCAAAAAATTTAATTTGGCTACATACTATGCATGAAAGTAAAAAAAAATTAGAATCTTTCTTTATTCTTGACTACCTACTAGAGCTTATCATTTTATTTTTTAATTCCTCAAAAGTTGATGAATTTGGGTCTTGTTTTTTCCCCATGAAAAATTACTTGAATACATCCGAATCATATATTTTCCAGGTTGAAATTTGGTAAGAAAAAAAAGAACTCGCCAATTTTTAAAAAAGCAATAGTGTAACTTAGGCCTTTTTTATTGGTGAAACATTCCCAAAAAATGTAATTTAAAATTCAAAAATTAAGTGATTTTGGAGGTTTTCAATAGGTAGACATGAGAGAAAATAGGAATAAAAATTGCCAGATTTATATACTTGGTTTTCAGCATGTAACCAAAACATACAAGGATGATTAAAGATTCGTATTTCATAGATTTGGCTAAATCTTCCCAGCGACCATTGCCACTTTTTTAACATCTTCCTATGGATGAAAGCCACTTTGATTGCCAAAAAAAAAAATTAACCAAATAAAATAAAATATATTTTTAAAACTATTTTTATTTTATTTTTAAAACCTCCTTTAAAAAAAACACTATTTAAACTTGCATATAATTCAGACACCATATGAGCATATCATTTTAGGCTTGCAAAATAATAATAATCCTAAGCATTTCTAATTTTACTACCCACTTTCCAAACCCCAAAAAATAAAGGGAAAAAAAAAATTAAAAAAAAACATATCTAAAGTTTGTAGCAAACTAAAGCAAATTTTATTCAATATACGGGCAGAAAAAAAGCGGGCACGAATGTGGGCAGGAATTACGGGCAAGAACAGGGCAGGAAAAAAGGGTAGGAGCAAAGGACAGGAATTCGGGCAGGAAAATGACCAGGAACAAGGGCCAATAATTCGGGCAGGAAAACGGGCAGGAATTACCACGGGTAAGAACGTGGGCAGGTATTCGGGCAGGACTTTTGGCAGGAGCAAAAGGGCAGGAGGAATTCGGGAATGAACAAAGGCAAGAATTCGGGCAGGGACGTGGGGCAGGAATACGGGCAGGATATCTAAAATAGGTTCCAGCAATTATCCAACTATTAAAATTCATCCCTCAATTGAAGGACCCATTCAAAAAATTCATCCCTCAATTGAAGGACCCATTCAAAAAATTCATCCCTCAATTGAAGGACCCCTTCAAAAAATTCATCCCTCAATTGAAGGACCCCTTCAAAAAATTCATCCCTCAATTGAAGGACCCCTTTGGTAGTCACATGGAGACTTTTAACCATTTGAAATAGAAAATCATTCACACTTTGCCTTGGGGTTTGCTCTTATGGGGCCTCCCCTAATTTTGAGGCCTACGCCTCAAGGCTACCACCATCAAATTAGGGCAAGGTCCTCCGGAACAATCTAGAGCAAGCCTACTCCTATACCTATCAACCCTAGTGACAAGTATTTTCAAATCCTGGAAAGGGTCTAAACATAGGCCCTTGTCCTATACCAAGTTGAAAGTTTAGGAGTTTCAATTGTTTCCACCCAACTTCACTTGGTGAACCTAACTTGTGTTAAGGTCCATTGCGTTAGGGTCTTCACAAGACATTCCATTCTTATGTAATTTTCTGGGGTTTTTTAATCGTTAAATTTCCCAAAAAAAATCCACAAAAAAATTGTTATATTAATCAATAGATGCAACATTAAATTCCAATAGGTAGTAATCAATATTGAAGAAATGGGGGGTTTTTTTTTTTTTTTTTTTTTTTTTTTTTAATTTTTAAAATTTGTTTTAATTTTTTTTTTTATTGTTTACAATTTTGTTTAATTATTAAAATTAAAGATAAAATAAATCTTT
>Ga0116231_10003439_pt1 | contig 32902 bp, 27 predicted proteins | sample S1TSphgellanicum_2_FD_89695 | JGI IMG/M metagenome (GOLD analysis project Ga0116231, IMG submission 89695) | Host-associated microbial communities from peat moss isolated from Minnesota, USA - S1T2_Fd - Sphagnum magellanicum MG | ecosystem: Host-associated > Plants > Peat moss > Unclassified... | reverse complement strand
GACCTATTGGAACCTATTCTGAAAAAATGGCGATTTCTTCTTCTTTTTTTGGCCCTGAAAATGTGGTCACTTTGTCACTTTTTTTTTCACAAAAATCATTTGTATGAGTCATACCTAATTTTTCGTCACAAAGTGGCAGAAAAATTTACCCCAAAAAAAAATTAAAAAATTAAAAAATTAAAAAAAAAAAAATCGTTGTCTAATGAACCCACAAACACACCACTATGGATGGATGTTGCATGAAATGGTTGTAAAAGTGATTTAAATTTCATTCATTGGCCTCAAAAATGGGAAAACCGGGGTGGAGCGTATTCATGGGTGGCAAGGCACCCGGGTCACACTAGTTAGAGGTTAAGATTCAAAAACATTGTTGATGGTCTTTTTCAATTTTGTGATGTTGCTCATGTGGTGATCATCTCATCCATAAGTATATTTAGCCAAATTTGGTGATATTCAAAATATGAAAGTAGAAAATCTTAAACACTCTTTCATATTGTAGGCAATTGTGGTGATTTTGGGCAAGTTTTTTTTTGTAAAAATTTCGTTTTTTGGTGAATTTGTTTAGAAACAGGGAATTTGTGACAAAATATTCCTTCTGAAAAATACTTTTAGCAAACCAACGAAAATTTGCCACCAAAAAAATCACTGGCTTTCACTACTAATAAAACCTATGTTTCAAGCTTGCTGAATGCCAAGTACAACATGCACCTAGTCTGCTAGACTAGAGCTCCACATCAGTATTTTTCAAAAAAAAATTGATTTCATAAAAGTGGTTGCTGTTTTGTCATGAAAGACATATTTTGCACTAGAATAAAATTTCTCAATAAATTTCCTTATTTTTTTATTTTTTTTTCAATTTCCTGAAGTAGAAATATGATGAATATGACAAGGTAGATTTAGCATTTATTGGCAACAATTGTTAGAAAACTATCCCATTTTTTTCTTCAAATAGCAATAAACTTTTGTGACATGGTGATATTTCTTCAAAAACCAAAATTTCCCTCATTTTTCACAATTGTTTTGTCAAAAAAAACTAGGCATCTGCGACAAAATTTTCTTGTTTTCTTTTGTTATATTATGTGGTGCAAAAAGTCGAATTAAGAAAAACACTAGACTTGTGACAAAATATTCTTTTTGTTTTTCAAGGCTAAAAAGAAACATTGTTGCCAACACCAAGAAGTCACTAACATACCTCTTAATTGAATTCAGCAACAAACTGTGGAATAATTAATTAAAATTTAAAAATTTTACTTCGACACTTGGTTATTAATCCTGAAATTTTCATCATTTAATGGTTATAATAACTAATAAACACATACTCGTTATGTTTATGAGATACTATTCTAGTGTGTCTAGACATGTCTTAAACATTAAGGTCCATAATTCAAACCCGACGGTCAAAGACTTGCAGACTCTAAATTTTATAATAATTATAATTTTTTTGACAGAAATAAAAATAAAAATTCCAAAAACTTAACAAAAGAAAAAATAATTTAATTTATGCCAAAACCCTAAAACCCTTATTTCAGGAAAGGCCAAGTCCTTGAGAATTAGTTAGTCTACTCTTCAAGTGGGAGTGAGTTAACATCAGGTCCGAAACATGCACTATGATGAGAACACCTCGCAAAAACATTACCTATAGAATAGAACAAGGTGGTGTGTCACACCGTGGCCTTGCCATTTGCATTAAAAAAGTATATTAAGGCAAAAGAAGAAGAATTATGGAAACTCATATAGATTTCACCATGCAAAAAACATAATCTTCAAAAAAATCCTCTAAAAAAGAAACCAAAATCCTTCAAGATACTAATATAACTCTATTATAACTAATCTCAAGTTTCAACACACAAGCCAAAGTATCATCTTTCAAAAATCCTCATGTAAAAACAGACCTATTATTACCTAGGGGCCAAAACCCTTTAAGCTACTATACTCTATAATGAATCTAAACTCAATATCCTTGCCTTGGTAGCCAAGCAACTCATCACTTAATAACTCTCGATTATGGCCTTCACACTAAAAATTGGCCTTTAATATTTCTCATCTAGACGGCATATATACTTTTATGAAATATGCCCCATCCATCCATCCATCCATCCTTTGCACACACTATATTCTAGATGTCACCCATAAATTGGGTCAAGTTGGATGTAATCTCTTCCCCTGTAGGGGAAATCAACAAACAACAACTCTTTCTACAATCGAAATCCTGAACGCCCAAACCACCCACCCAAATTTTTTTTGAAAAATCATCCAAAGTTCCCCAAACCCTAACCCTAAGTCATCCATCCGTCCAGTTCGCACACCTTGTTCATAATTTCCAACAACCCTCAAAAGTGCGCCGGAGGTCCGCGAGCGACAGACAGACAGAGAGACAGGGCCCCACGCACGCAGAGACGACGCACGAGGGCGGACGGGCAGGCGGAGCGAAAGTCCGCAAGCAACGAAATCGCAACGATCTCGAAGCTCTACCCTTCTTCTTTCTTTTCTTTTTTATTGCCCCCCCGCCGACCTTTTTTCCTTCTTTTCTGGGGATGGATAGAATGTATTGGATCCCGGAATCGGAAGCCGCGAAAGCAGCACAAGAATGTCGCGGCAATCAGCCACCCAACACTTTTTTTGTTTGCACGAGATTTTTGTTGTGGGGACGATGGAATGTCGTGACTGAATTAAATATAAAAGCTTTCATTTATGAGCAAGCACCGAGTTGGCCGAGTTCCGATACACACGTCAATTCCCTTCCCGAATCCCCAGAAACATGCCCAATTTTATTTCCCTTAAACTAAAATTTGTGTAGTAAAATCTTTGCGTTACCACCCACGTCAGTCGAATTCGCACTGGAATTCGCAGCACCCAATCCCCATCTCTGACTGGTAGTCTCTCAGAGAGGATCAAATCTTCTTCTTCTTCTTCTCCACACATGCCCTGACACTGAACTGGACTGAATGGATACGGATCATGCCCACCTCCCAATCTTCTCCACATACCCACACACTCTTTCTCTCTCTCTCTTCTGCCACTGATCAGGATTCAGCTGCAGCATCTGCGAGCATGCATCATCTTAGCCAAATTTGTGGGGGGCGGGGGAGGTGGAAAAAAAAAAACAGAAAAGACAATTTGTGATAGATTAGTCGCAAATTAGTGCATGCACGTCCGTCTGGTAATGGGTCACAAAGAAGGGGACCACTGGTGCGGTGTTGCTGTGATGTGTGGCTGATGATGATGATGTTGTTGCGGTTCTTGCAGCGCCGTTGAAGAAGAAGGGAAAAAAAAAGCTGCGGCTGCTACTGTCGCGGCGGCAGTGCGGCGCATTGTATCTCTCTCTCTCTCTTCTCTCATCCGGCTTAGGGTACTTGGTTGGTTGGCTGCCGTTTTCTCGTTACGGAGTCCGGACCCATCATAATCCCCATGCGTGTGCTTCTTTTTCGCGCGGCCGTGCGACCACATCCGCCACCTTCTTCTTCTTCTTCTTCTTCTGCTGTGCACGCTGCTGCTGTTGCTCCTGCAGCACCTGTCCTTGCTGCTGCTGTGGCATGCAGGAAGAGACAATTTGCAGCCAGGCGGCATGGCGGAGATAGATGCAGACCGCGGCGGAGGTCTTGGGCAAGGACAGAATGGAATTGAATTGCCTAAGGTCGTCGTGGGTGTGTGTGTTATGGAGAAGAAGGTACGTCGCATGTCCTGGGTCGCAGACACAGAGAGAGAGACACAGAGAGAGAGAGAGAGAGAGAGAGAGAGAGAGAGAGAGAGCTCTTCATATACTTTCCTAACAAAGTTTGCGGAGGCGTCGGCTCAGTGGTCTCTCTGTGTGTCTGCGCGCGGTTTGTATTCGCGGCTTGGGTCCCTATTTTTTCTTGCGGAAATTAGAATTCTCTATGCATTGCTATGGCTGTCTCTACTGCAAATAGCAAGGGAATTCCTGAGACTCGTCGTTCTTCTCATTTCCTTGTACATGATGGCTGCGACGGTACCTATCAACCAAGAATGTACTGTTGCAGTTCAAATCTCGAATATTCCAGCGACTCACTGACTCTACGAGGAAGATTCACGCAACCGTACTTACGTGGAGCGGAATATAATTTTGCATGCAATCGTTAGTCAACCGCAACAAAAGTTGGTCAAGTTTGGTCGTCTTCTTCTTCATGTGAGCTGCTTTGCTTCTTCACGTGCTTGAACACTGCAACAGTCTCTGACAGGCTGATGTGCTCCAACGTCGGGATGGATGATGGGTGGTGTTTGCACAGGCACTTTCAGGGCCTATGACCGAGATTCTGGACCGACTCAAGCTCTTTGGCGAGTTTAAGGTTCTTTTTCTCCTTTTTCTAGTCTTTCTGCCATAGATAGATCATCTTGAATGTCTAGACTCTTCTTTCATTTTCCAGCAGCAGCAGCAACAGCAGCAGTTTGTCTACAGAACCCAATGTCCAATCATGCATGCAATTTGGAATCTGGAGTCGAACCCATTGTCCATCAAGCAGTTCTTTGGAGAATCCCGTTGTGTCTGGCATCTTCATGCAGTCTTTTGAAGAACAAACCATCCAATGTCCATCATGTAGTTCTTTGGAGAACCCCCATTGTGTCTGGCATCATCCAGTTTCTTTTGACAACCTCCAGGGATGGTGGAGGATGAGGAGAGTGGGGTTACATTGGTGTGTGTGCCCCTGGAAAGAAACCCCAAGGAGTTATAGTTAAAAGGGGGTGCAGGGGGGGGAGTGAGGAGAGTGCTACTGTATTTGTGTCACTGATCATGACCTTTTAGACTCTGTTTCTATGTATGTTTTGCAGATTGTCATCTTTGGAGATCAGATGATTCTCCATGAACCTGTGGAAAAGTGAGTCACTCGAACCCATGATCTCTGATATTTTTCCTATCTCAAGATTCACACAGAACAGTAAACTATACCTGCTGCAATATTCTTGTTGGCAATGTCAAGTGTTGCTACTCCAATGCTGAAGATATATATATATATATGATTGTCATCTGTGGTAAACTCAAGCTCAGGATTAGGATCCAAACTGACCTCTAATGGTCAAGGCAGACATCTCATGATACATATCATGATTGTATGCTTTGGCAAATTGCATCATTGTATGTTTTGTATGTTCAACTTGAGATCTGTGAAATCTTATGAACTCAAGAACCTTTTGTTTGCAGGTGGCCTGTCTGTGATTGTCTTATTGCATTCCACTCTTCAGGCTATCCACTCGACAAAGCTGAAGCATATGCATCTCTTCGGAAGTCAGTTTTGTGCAGATCCTGTCACTTTGAATGCTGGACAGATCTTATATTCTCTTCTATATAATTTGCATGACTTAGTATGGAGATTTCTCAATTCTCATGAGAGTTATGGGGTGACTGTAACTGGATGAGTGCAAATTCTGTTTTAAAAGCCCATGATGAGTCAGATGTTATGCTCTGGAGTGATTTTCATTTGTGGCATTGGGTCTAAAAGCTGAAGCTTTCAGAATTGTCTGCTGTGGCTCTTTCTTACATGTGACCAACTGGTGTAAAACTTTACAAGATCAAAATATCAACCTCAAGTGGGCTGTTATTTAGTCTTCATTTGACAAGAGTGACCATCTGTGAGAAGGTCTGATTTGGATTTGTGGGCTTTGATGAATCAGGCCATACTTGGTAAATGAGTTGATAGCTCAGCGTCTGCTTCATGATCGCCGCAAAGTTTATGCTGTACATTTTCCAACCCAATCAGTCACTTCCGTTGCTAGAATGCAGTACAGCTTTGCAGTTCCTAAATCTGCATGCCTCTTGACTTCAATTACATCTGAGCTTGCCAACTTTTTGCACTGGCATTGCACACATTCTTTGAAGTGGGTAGTGGTATTTGATGTGTGACTAGCATCACCTCTCAGACCAGTGGTTTACTGACCAGCTTAGTTTCACATCTGAGCATTTAACAGATCCTGTGGGCCTTCAGTGCCCAATATAATCAACTCAGATGATAGTTTCCCAACACCTGAGGGAAAAAGAGCAGCTCACAGATTTGGGTTTGTTTTGAAACCCAAATAGAGAGTTGGATCAGCAGACAAATGGTGCTAAGTCTCTATTCAGTGTGCTGCAATTGACACCCATAACTTAGAATCAGGGGTTCTGAATTCACGAGGAATATAGTGCTGCAAGCTTATGGTTGTACATTAGCAGTAACTGCTGTAATTAAGTTTATTAAAGAGATTCATTTGGTTGTGTGTTGTCTGCTTGGACCAGCGTCTTGATGAATATGGAATACCTATCCCGACATATGCACTGGTGAATAGAGCATTTCCTGACCAAGAGTTGGATTATTTTCTGGAGGAGGAAGACTTTGTTGAAGTCCATGGCAAGCGCATCATGAAGCCTTTTGTGGAGAAACCTGTGGATGGTAAGCATACATGGAGTATTCTGTTTTCACCTTTCTGCAACAATTTCAAAACTATAAACATCCACAAGGTTTGTACTGTACATACAGTGTTGAAGGTGAGGATGTGAGTTCTGATGGACTCTGTATACAAAAAGCTTGTATTTTGAAAATGAAAATGGTTGTTTGCCGTCTTTCTGGATGAGCAGGTGATAACCATAGTGTGATGATCTACTACCCTAGCTCTGCTGGCGGTGGTATGAAGGAGCTTTTCCGAAAGGTGAGAGCAACAGATGCTTCCACATCTGTTTTTTGGGACGGCATGTAAGCAGCTGCTCATGGTGCCAACCAGGTATCACAACATTAGTAAGCACAGAATGGGCACAGATGTACTCTGGAATTGGAGAAAGTCTTGGCAAGATTGAAAGGGCTCGCAGCTTCCACTATTTTACATCTACCTTTTCACAGCAAGTCTTGGGCTACTCTCAGAAAACTGCGGTGACACACTTTTGAGTTTTGCACAACGTACGTATGTAGCTGACAATGGAGTGGTCATAGGTGGGAAATCGGTCAAGTGAGTTTCACCCTGAGCTACGGAGAGTGCGGAGGGAAGGATCATACATATATGAAGAGTTCATGCCCACTGGGGGCACTGATGTCAAGGTCCGTTATTCTCTGCAGTGCACACGACTGTACTCAACACATATTTGGAAGAGAATCTGTCTATCAGAGTTCCACGTCAAATTAATTCTGCTATGTTGTCAACCTCTACAACACACATGTAAAGCACCTGTATGTGAGGGTTTTAGTTCATGTGTTCAACTAGTGTGGTTGAATAGTGGTTTGTTGTCTGCAGGTGTACACTGTTGGCCCTGAATATGCCCATGCTGAGGCCCGAAAGTCTCCTGTTGTGGATGGTGTTGTTATGCGAAGTGCTGATGGAAAGGAGGTATTTAAAGAGTGCTAATCATGCTTGTCACCAGTACTGATCAAGTACACCATAGCAATGACTAGAGCATTATAGTTTTCATGGGCTTGATTGAACCTTGTTCCTTCATCATGTAGAATGGGCACAAACCTGAAATGTTTCCATTTTGTATGGTCAGGTAAGGTACCCAGTTTTATTGACACCTGCAGAAAAGCAGATGGCACGAGAAGTATGTGCTGCTTTTGGTCAAGCAGTAAGTTTCTACTCTGAAGTGGCCAACTTCTGTTGATTTGATTTCACCAATTTGCAAACTTGATAGCCTTGGCAAGTCTCTCTTATGTACATCATTGAATCAATGAGCAATCTTTGTGCAGTCAAGATGGTTTGCAATTTTATCTGGCAGGTATACATATCTCCCTCCAACCCATGTCCCCACTATGTTTGTTGGGATGTGGAGTCCAGTTTTCATGAGATTGTGCTGATCCAGATCTGTTGACTGGCAGGTTTGTGGATTCGATCTACTTCGATCTCAAGGGAGATCCTATGTATGTGATGTCAACGGATGGAGTTTTGTCAAGAACTCATACAAGTACATATCTTTGCATCTGTCTTGCATTGGTCATTTCATCATATTTGCATGTCTCAATGAGTAGGTAATGGGTCACAACTGAATTCAAAGTGAACTTGAGATCTTGATCACAGTCTTACCCTTTGTTGCTCCTTGTTGAGGAACTAGTGTTTGGAAGCTAAACAAATAGACCATTACTCAATGATACCATGCATTGATCCCATGCTGGTAAAACAGGAATTTTGAATTCTACAGGAGCTGGTCTACATCAGGAAAGAGCCGATTACTATGCAGAATAGTCATTACCATTACAATTGTCTAATATTGGGTTTGCAGATTTTTTTGTTGTGCACTGAATAATCCAAGTGTCCCTACTTCACCAATTGCCATTGATCGAGAGATATCCTGACTGTAGTCCACTGTATAACCTGGATTTCTGCTTTTTTCCATGCATCTCTAGGTACTATGATGATGCAGCATGTGTGCTCAGGACTATGTTTTTGGAAGCAAAAGCTCCTTATCTTTCATCCAAGTTGCCTCCATGCCTGCCATGGAGCCTCTGTGAACCAAAAGTTGAGGAGGGAACAGCTCCCATATCAAGGCAGGGAAGTAGTGCACTAACTGGCACATTTGGTCAATCAGAGGAGCTCCGCTGTGTCATTGCTGTACTACGCCAGTAAGCTGTACCCAAGACTCTCATGAATTTGCTTTCCCTTTGTTCTCAGGCAATTATCCTTGTTTGCCTCTTCCTTGTTTGATGGCCATCATTCCTACTGTTAGTTCCAGGGTTCACTCTTGTGACCTACTTCTCTACCTCCTCATGTTTCTGAGTCACTATTTGTAAATGCTATTCCAGTGGAGATAGAACACCTAAGCAGAAGGTGAAGATGAAAGTCACACAAGACAGGCTGCTGAATCTAATGCTGAAGTACAATGGTGGAAGACCTCGGGCTGAGGTCTGCTTGCCTTCTCCCCTCTCTGTGAATCACAGTCCCCTCGTGGGTGCCTATTTCATGTCTAGTCGATCTCATTGCAATCATGGTTACTAACTGTATCTGGCCTCCTTTATGGCTGCATTTGAGTCCCTACTTGAATAGGTTTTGTTGCAGTATTGTAGTGAGGAGCATAGGTGAATCATAATGCTTGTGGAAAATGTGAACTCTTGCAGGCAAAATTGAAAAGTGCTGTTCAACTGCAGGATCTCCTTGATGCAACCCGTATGCTTGTGCCACGCCTCAGGTTAGTTCCCTTTATTGTTTTCTTCCATTGCAATACAATACAGTACCAAGCTATGGTGCACCCATCATTTTATGTCTGCTAGAGTTAACCACCCATATTTATGGGCATGGCTTTGTTGATGGTAGTGATCTAAGCTCCTTTGAGTCTTGCTGCAGGTCCAGCAAAGATAGCAGTGACAGTGAGGCAGAAGACTTGGAGCATGCTGAGAAACTACGCCATGTTAAAGCTGTACTGGAAGAGGTGATTTTTTCAGACTAGTCCAATCAACCTGCATTGTCATTGATTTGCTGTCCTTGGTCAATTTTCCCTGCCGGGTGTTGGACTCTGGGTCACTCTCAAGTTACCAGACATTGGTTTTCCTTGTTGCATAGTATTTTAAGATCTCTGGCATGAATTGCTGACCTTTCTTCACTGTCCTGCAAGTTTTCTGTGCAACTCAACTGTTTTGATATGGTAGGTCTTGCAAAGGTTTTGAGCATTATGCGGATTGCTAGATATATATATCTCCAGTGTATGTCCAAAGTTTCCTGAGCTGAATTTTTTTCCTCAGATTTGTTGAAAGATTTTGACCTGGTGCCATTTTGCTGCAGGGTGGTCACTTCTCAGGAATTTATCGTAAAGTGCAGTTGAAACCCCAGAAATGGAAAAAAGTTCCAAAGGAAGATGATGAAACTGAAGAGGAATTTCCCATCGAGGCTCTGATGGTTTTGAAGTATGGTGGTGTCTTAACCCATGCTGGACGTAAGCAGGCAAGGAATTTCCTATACATGAATGCCTTGCATGTTCTGTATGTTCCTTTGAAACTGTGCATCACTTTTACCAGGTTCTACTGCTGCATCACATAATCAATTGCCTACTTCAAAAGATTGCTGGCATTCCTGCAGAAGAAACTAGTACATTAACAGATTGATTTGGAAACTTTGCATCCCATCTCACTGGTTTTGAGAAAACTTGCTCCAGCAAAGCTCTTCCTCTTTCAAGTGTCCTAAAAATTGCTGTTGATCTGCAGGCAGAAGAGCTGGGACGCTCATTTAGAAATTGCATGTATCCAGGTTAGCACAGTTATGGAGTCATCACCCTACCCCTAAGATGTTTATCTGGAAGAAATTCTTTGGGTCTCTATAATGGAGTCTGTTGCTGCAACCATATGTGATAGAACCTGTCTTTGACTGGGAATTTGGCTTATAAGCTGACAACCAAAAGTCCTTTGTTAAGATGTATAGAAAATCCTTAGTATGATCATTGTGGAGTATTTTGTGGACACTTGGCATGTTCCAGTTTGTTTGGTATCATTGATTGGGGTTTTCTAGGAGATTCTTGTGTGGTTTCAGAGGATTTCTGCTCTCAGAGATATTGGGTCTGGGTGGTGAACATGGCCATTGATCCTCTTCCATCATCTTTTCTCTCTCTTTCCATGGGGTTGTCGGCCCATCATATTTTCAAAACTCAATGCTTACAAATCTGTGCACTGATACAGGAGAGGGCACTGGGTTACTGCGTCTTCACAGCACATATCGTCATGACTTGAAGATCTACAGCTCTGATGAGGGTCGTGTCCAGGTTATACAAGATCTATGTCAATCTTTTTTGTAGTGTGTAGATGTGGCAGGCCCTGATGACAAGGTGTCCCAGTTCTTCTATGGGGTTTTGCATCCTCTGTGGAATGTGAATTTGAAGAGAACATTGGTACACTAATATTGCTGCCTTGGGGAGTGTATGTTGTGGAGTCTATGGTCCTAATTAAAGCTTAAAGTACAAACCTTTTTTTTGCAGATGTCAGCTGCAGCCTTTGCTAAGGGTCTGCTTGATTTGGAAGGAGAACTGACTCCCATTCTGGTGATTGAGTCCATTACCCAGTATTCCATTTGAGGTTATAATTGTACATTGTCAATTCAACAGTACAAACTTCAAAGGGGTCATGAGGCGTCCTCAGTACAAAGGTCATTAAGGCATTAGGCCATGGGTCAGTGTCCAATTGTCCAATTGTCCAATTGCAGATAGATGATAATTCAAAGCATAATCATATGAGGTGGAGGATGGTTGATGCAGGTTTCACTAGTAAGCAAGGATTCACCCATGTTGGATGGTTTGGACACAGCAAGTATTGAAATGGAAGAGGCCAAGGTAACAATCTAGAGATTCTACTTTGCATCATATTAGTGTTGTGTATATCTGATCAACACAACAACACTACGTTGTTACCTTGTTTGAGCACTTCTCATTCACCCAGTTTCCTTCTCTTGATACTTTATTTCCTTCATCCATGTCATGGTAACTGATATGAGTAATATCTGTTTGCAATTGTGATATGGTGGGACAATGTTTTTGTAGACTTGGAAGCCAGGAAACGCTACCAGACCAGAAACCAAAGGCTAAAGCTTTTGTGGGTTGTGAATGGATCTAGGCAAAGCTGTATGATGTGATGACATCATCTGAAACACATGCGCCTCTATCAACCATGGGAAAGCCTGAGTCTCCTTGGATGGTGGATGGAGGAGGCATGCCTCCCAACTCCCTGGCTTTGATGAAGAGACTGGTGTGGCTCTCTTTTTTTTTTTCATGTATCAAGAGTTTGTCTTGGATCCCTTTGTCTTGTATTCGGTTGATGTATGGTCAGGACCTCTGCTCCTTGCTTTCCAATTTATGAACTGCAATATGAATTCTACTGCTGTCTGGGATACTAGACTGTGAAGTGCTTGAGGATTGGCTGCTATGCAGCAGCTCTTGTCTATTTTATTAACTGCTTTATTTTTTGGAGCATTTTCAGGTGGAACTTACCAAAAAAGTCACTGCACAAGTAAAATTGCTTTGTAAAGCTGAAGAAGAACGACTTGCTTCAACAGCACTTGATGAAGAGCTTCCACCTTATGACCAAGCCCGTGCCCTGGGAAAGACTAATATGGATGTTGATCGAATTGCTGCTGGCCTGCCTTGTGGTAGTGAAGGATTCCTCCTCATGTTTGCCCGGTGGAAGAAGTTAGAACGGGACATCTTTAATGAACGCAAAGAGTGAGTAGTTCTCTCTTGAAAGTGTCCCATCAGCTCACAGGTCTGGAAAAAGGAACCAAGATTGGAAGGGTTGGTAAATGGTCTTTGGGATTTGGAGTCTGTTACACCTGATCACCCAATGTGAAGAAAATTGCAGTTCTTGTCCTAGTTCAAGATGGGTGGAAGTTGATTTGCTGAGTTGAACAACCACTCATAACAGAAACTTGCTCACAACTGTTTTCTTTCTGATCAATGCAAAGGATAAACAACAGAAAAAAAAACAGCAACAAACAAGAATGTCAATTTGGATGTTTGCTATCTTCAAATGTTGAATTGCTAATAAGAACATGTGTGCACTATGGGTGCAGTCGATATGATATAAGCAAGGTGCCTGACATTTATGATTCTTCCAAGTAAGCTTTCTATGGTCTTCTCAACATCCGAAAGTGAGTTTTTCAGTCAAGAATGATTGCGTCAGGAATTTCAAGACATGCCCATGCTAACAATAGTACATAATGTGTTTGCTGCAGATATGATCTTCTGCATAATGCACACTTGAACCTAGAGGAACTTGATGAACTATACAGAGTGGCCAAGGTAAGAATGAATATCCCCCAATTTTAATGCAAAGGACAATTTTGTTATTTAAAAGTCTGCATTTTCTTTAAGGTTGTCCTCTATTTGAAGATGGCTCTCCCTGGACTTGTAGTGTTACTTGAGATTCTTAGGGGGGGAATGAATTGAATGAAAATACTGAATTTGATCTTGTTTTGTGGTATATCTCAGTGAGTTTTCAGTAAACTGGTGCAGATACTGTTAATCAATGTTGATCTCACTGTATTTTTGGATGTGGCAGCGACTTGCAGATGGGGTTATTCCCAATGAGTATGGCATTAATCCAAAACACAAGCTCATAATTGGCTCCAAGGTATCCTGATTTTTTTTCTTCTGATTTCCTGTCCTTTTACGCAGTAGTAAGACTTTCAGTCAGGCAAGAAATCTCAAGCATATACCAAATAGTGCCTTCCAAGCATAAGACTAAGGTGCCATATGGGTGTCCCTTAGATTGCTCGGCGACTAATGGGAAAGATATTGATTGACCTTCGGAATACAAGAGAGGAGGCTATCAGTGTCACAGAGCTGAAGCATAAGCAGGAGACAGCCAAAGCAAACATGCCTGGCAGATCCCGAAAGCAATCTGAAGAGAGTAGCAAAGCAAATGGCAAATTGCGAGCCTCCCCAGAAAGTTCAAAGCAAAACTCTGTCACTGAGAAGTCATATGAGACTGATGATGATGATGACAAGGAAACACAGTACCGCCTGGACCCAAAGTAAGTGATCATCAAATGCATTAGAGCACCCACTCTCCTTGAAGCTCCATGGACATATATGCCTAGTGTTGAAGGTTTTCAGGATGAATCCAGACAAGCTGAAGCTCTTCCATCTTGTTCATGAACAGGTATGCAAATGTGAGGACACCCGAAAGACATGTCCGCACAAGACTATACTTCACATCAGTAAGAGGGCTCCTATATCATCAGAAGTTGAAGTCTGCTATAAACAGGAATCTTTGTGTAGGAACTAGATATAGAGTTTTCGGTGATGGTTCTTACATTTCCACTGTATGTCTATGGTCAAATGTGAAGTCCATTCAAGCATTGCCCAATGCTCCTGCTTATTTTGTTTTGGCATTTTGTGGGTTTGTTTGAAATAGGGTCTACAATAATTCATGGGAAATTCATGGTCCTTTTTTATACCTCATGAAACCCAGAGATTCCCACTTCTAACACCAGTTTCTTAATGTGCAGGAATCGCACATCCACTCACTGATTAATGTACTGCGTTACTGTCATTTGGATGATTCTTTAAAAGGAGAACCGGGTCTGGTCTCCAATGAAGGGCTGCAAAGGATCTTTGAGATTAAGGAGCTGGATTACTTAACCCATATCGTGTTCCGAATGTATGAAAATACCTCGGTAAGAAAAACACTCCTCTGTTCCTCTGTTCTTTCTTGACATTGGAGAGTTTTGGGATGTCATTGATGACAGTACCAAATTTGTATCCATGGCATCATGTGGCTGCAGATCCCGGGCTAATTTGTCAGCATCATTCTCTTACACCATTTTGTAAGCTTGCAGGTTCCTTTGGAAGATTCAAGAAGGTTCAGAATAGAGCTAATGTTCAGTAGTGGGGCAGCTCTAAGTCCCCTTGAGGCAAGTTGCTGTCTTTCTGCAAAGATCTTTCTTGAAAGTTTACAATTAGTGTGCAGCTGTTTGTTGATGTTTGATGACTTCATGCAAGGTGCATATATTTCTTGGCATCATCACTAGCATTGCAATTTCTTCTGCCATCCTGAGAGGTATTGCACCTCTCTTTATTGTTGACAGGCAACACCACGCAACCGAGATCATACATTGCCAGTCTTACCTCCAGAGACGTTGCAAGAGGAGGGATGCTATGTGACATTGGATCGGCTGGAGAAGTTGGTTCGTCCATTTGCCATGCCTGCAGAGGACTTCCCACCAGCAACCACTCCACAGGGGTTTTCAGGCTTATTCATGAAAGGTGGAGGAGTTCTTGAGCGCCTTGTTAATTTTTGGCCATTTAACAAAGCTAATTCTAAACCCTGATGCGTTTGTCATTCCTTGTGCTGTCGTTGTGCCCAGAACTGAATCAGTTTGTTTTTCTTAGAGACCCAAAACCTTAATTTGCACACATCGTCACTGGATGCAAAATCTCCATAACGTGCTCAGCCATGAGAAGAATCATTTTTTAAGCTTCCTTACAGAACATCATATGATAGGTACTAGTACAGGAACTGAATACGCCCTCTTACTGGAACATACAATAGAGCTGGATGTGGCATTTACCCACACACTCCCAAAACTGTACGCAGCAAGCTACTCCCAGCAAAATAGCAGCAGTGAGGAAATGAGTGCAGAGCAGAAAAAGGGTATGTTCAGAAACTCACAGTATTGAGAGTAAATCTGGTCTGAGTACCTCCTGTTCAATATTAGCTGAAGAGAATAGGAAACAAACAGATGAACACCTAGTAGTGCCTACGAAAAGAATGAGAATGAGAGTTCTTCTAAAGTTAGTGGGTAGGAGTCAGAGCAGCTAGTCACTGCTATTCACCATGGTGGTGATGCTCTGACACTTTGTGAGTGACTCTCATACTGGTCATGACAGCCACTCATTGTCACATAAGGTTTAGGGTTTAGGCAGATGATCTTCAATGGGTGTGCCAATGTTTTACCATGTTGTGAAGAGCTGTCTGTGGGTATGTTAAAAAGGGGCTCGGCGCTGGTGGCATTCGAGGAGGCAGCAGTGACAGAGAGACACACATGCACACACACAAACTCCTCTGGCGAACGCTTGTTGATCACTACATGCAGTACAATTCTACTACTGATGCCAAGCTCATGGCTCAGTTGCAGTGAGCATTACAGAGATAGATTTTTTTCTTGCCTCAATATTCAGCCACAATTCGTTGTTTGTGACACTAAGCTCTGAGTAGAGATTGCACATCCCATTGCCAGTGTTTCTTCTGCAGCAAGGTGTGTGAAAGCCACAACAAAGATGGTCAATTGACACGGAGCTGCTGAACTCCCTTTCTCTCTCTCTCTCTAGTAGTTAGGGCCTTTCCAGTAGTAGTATTGAGGTTCTTGTGTTTTCTTGGGACTGTTTTGGAGTTCCACACCTGGTTGATCCCAATTGTAGCAGCTAGAGATTGCAATTGCAATCACCAGAGTTGTTGATTTGATTCTGCAAAGGAGAGGAGTGCCTGCATTTGATCAGAAGCCAAAAAAGATGAGTGTGCGTGTTGATCAAAATCAAAATTGATTCGTTTGTGTACTTCTATGACTAATGATTGGAGAACATCTTGCCTTTGTTTTCTTGGATATGCATCCAGTGCCAGGATGCTCATCATCATCTCTTCTTTTCTTCACCTGATTCGCAATCAAGGATTTTTGCTGTTTCTGGTTATCATGTGGTTTCAGATCTCACGAAATGTTCAAAAACTCTGCACAGTTGAGAAGAACTACTATCATCATCATATCCATCATCAGATCATCAGGACATGGACTTTGAAGGAGCTTCCTTGGGCTTCAAACGAGCTTCCTTGGGCTTCAAACGAGCTTCCTCGTTGTCAAATCTGACAAATCTTCAATCTAGCCCAAAAGGATTGTGAGATTGAATGTCTGAATTGCTGGCAGACGGATTGTGATATTGAATGTCAAAATTGGTACCGAATCTTCAACAGATGCCAAACCAATTGTGACACCGTATGTTGGAATTGAGATGGAAATCTTCCAGAGTCACACTTTGAGAGCAAGATGCATCCTCAAAATAGATCAGAAATTTTCACTTCTTTGCTTATATCTTAGATGTTTCTTATATATTGCATCTTGCATCCTCAAAAGTGTATAAGAAAATCATACTTCTTGTTCAGATGCTCCTTATATATTGCATCTCATTGTGGAAGAGGAGCGAAAACTCATCCTTCTCTTCTTGCATCTGAGAAAGAAAGACAATGGCTTATTAGAGATTCAATATGTAAGGAGCATATAAAATGCAAGAAAAGAAGTACGAATTTTTTATCCACTTCGAGGAGCATCTAAGATGCAAGAAAAGAAGTAGGAATTTCTGATCCACTTCCATAGGGAGCAGCAACATACAAGTAAGGTGCATCATCTAATGTGCAAGAAAGAAAGACGTAGCAATTTACGCTCCACTTCGATAGCGAGCAGCAGCAACATGTAAGGTGCAAGTAAAGAAAGAAGTAGGAAATTTTCCGCTCCACTGCGACGGCGAGCAACCAACATCTCAGGTGCTGCAGCAGGAAAAGCAGTACTAATCTCCGATACACTTCGACAGGGAGGGAACGGCAACATCCAAGGTGCAAGAAAAGAAAGAAGTGCGAATTTCCGCTCCCCGTCGATAGCGAGCAGCAACGTCTCAGGTGCAGCAGGAAAAGCGGTACGAGAATCAATCTCCGCTCCACTTCTATCGATCGAGAGCAGTAGCAGTAGCAGTAGCAGCAGCAACATCTCAGGTGCAGGAGGAAAAACAGTAATTCCGAATCTCCGATCCACTTCCACAGGTAGCGGCAACGATATCTCAGGAAAAGCAGTACTTGTCTCCTCCGCTGCTCCACTTCGACAGGGAGCGGTGGCAACATCTCTAAATAAGGTGTTTGAAGAAGAAAAGGGTGATGTGGTGGTGGAGCTCGGCGGAATGCGCATGTTTGAGCTTTCGCCACTGCTCTCGACGTTGTTCTGCTCTCGGGTTTCTCTCCTCTCCTAGTCCCGCAGTTGCATCATCGTCTCTCTCTTCTTCTTCTTCTTCTTCTTCTCCTTCTCGCTTCCGTTGTCTCGGCCTATCTGGTGCTGCTGCTCTCGGTCCTTCGCAATTATTTGTCGCGCCGAATTCGTGTTCTGCGAGGAGGTTGTTGCGTCTTTCTTCTTCCGTCTCTTTCTATTCTGCTATCGGCTGCGATCCTCCTGCGAGACCGGAAGAAGACCTGCCTCCTCCGGCGATGGCTCCTCCTACCGATGCTGCTTTCACGGTTGCGGCCGAACATGATGGATCAGTGTCTGAAGAACACGTCCCTGCTGCTGCGGCTGCTGCTGTTGAAGAAACCTGGCGCAGGTCATTTCAGATCGTCGTTGCTGCGACGCGCGAGCGCGGAATCGGAAAAGACGGACAGCTGCCATGGAAGTTGCCCACGGATATGAACTTCTTCAAGACCGTCACCTCCCTGACAACTTCCGCAACCAAGAAGAATGCCGTAGTCATGGGGCGACGCACTTGGGAGTCCATCCCTGACAAGTTTCGGCCGCTGCGAGGCCGATTGAACGTGGTGCTAACTAGGAGTAGTCGTAAGAGCTTGGTAGAATCTCAGCAACATGAGAATGTGTTGGTGAGTGATAGCTTCGACTCCGCTCTTGCGTTGCTTGCTGCTCCACCTCTATCTTCAGAGGTCGAATCCGTGTTTGTCATCGGCGGTGGCCAAGTCTACAGGTCCGTGATAAGCCTCTCTCTGTGCCCTGTATTCTTGCCTCTTGCTTGGCTCTGTATTGTCGTCTTCTTCTCGCCAAGAATCGAGAGCAGCGCCAATAACATCTCTGCAAGCTTCTTGTCCTTAAACCCTAGATGCAACAAAAACCCCTAGTCTTCCTCTTCTTCTTCTTTGTTCTAGCCTGAGCATTTGAGTGACACCTTGAGGGTTTTGGGTAGTCTGATCTGTGGAACACAATGCAATGCAATGCAGCAAAGCCCTGAATTCTCTCATCTCTGCAAGCTTCTCCTTAAACCCTAGTCGCTACAAAAACCCTAGTCTTATTCTTCTTTCTATGCCAAGCGTTGGAGTGACATCTTGAGCAGTTTTTTGTTGTCTGATTTGTGGAACACAATGCAATGCAATGCAGTGAAGCCATGAATTCTCCTCTCTGTGATGCTATCCACGTGACAGAGATTGACAGCAGTTTCCAGTGTGACACATTCATGCCTGCTGTGGATACAAATCTGTTCCGAGTATGGTCAGCCTCCTTTCCTGCAGTGGAAAATGGCATACGATTCAGCTTTGTGACCTATGTACGAAATGAGTCCATTTCAACACCATCACCACCAAGTGGCGGTGAAGATGGAGTTAGTAGACTGCTTGGAAATGAAGAATCTCCACTTCGAAATATAAAAGATATGGCAGCAGTGGCAGCTTCTTGCACTGTTCAGAAGTTGCCTAGATTTGTACAAGAAACCCATGAGGAATATCAATATCTCAATCTCATTCAGGATATCATTCTCAATGGAGCTGAGAAAGGTGACCGCACCGGCACAGGAACCCTCTCCAAGTTTGGCTGCCAGGTGGAAATGTCTTTCCATCTGAAGATGTGATTTTATTTTGGCACTCTTTAGTGAGCTAGCACATCTGCAGGCTGATGGATCAAGTGCAAAGTGTGCTACTTTCATGGTATTTTGTTTGCTGGATCACAGTCTTACAACAAGCTGGCTTTTTCATCTTGTGTTGAAACTCGTCTTCACTGCTGTTTGAGAATTTCTAAGGCAAGTAGTAAATGGGAATGAGGAGGTTTTCAAGTTGCAGCTTTTAAACTTCAGTTGCACAACTATTACTGTGCTGGCCAGAGATCCATATCAAGAAATTGAATATGTTCTGACTATTTTTTCAGTTTGACCTCACTGTCTTGTACTCTCCCTATAGATAATTTTTTTCCTTCACATTTTTCTGAAATGGGTGGTGCAGATGAGGTTCAATCTTCGGAAGTCGTTTCCATTACTGACCACAAAGGTACAACCTTGTCTTGAATGCCTATCTTCTTTTCTTCAATATTGTGCTATTCTGCATGTATTCTGGATTGTCTAGCGCTTCATGAATTCCTGGAGCAGTGAACATGAGTTTAGAAACTCCCGTTTGTGTGCAGAATGTGTTTTGGCGTGGGGTTGTGGAAGAATTGTTGTGGTTTATTAGTGGTTCCACCAATGCAAAGGTACCATGTTCTCTCTTCTGTTCTGCTCATAATAAATTTTTGCAAGTTGGTATGCAAGAGCAACCTTTCCAGTGCATACTGTGTTTTTTCCTTGCATTGACTGATGACTACAAAAATATCTGCACATGGTCAGCCAGGCTCTACAAGAGAAAGGCATACATATTTGGGATGGCAATGCTTCACGATCCTATCTTGATAGGTGCTTGCTTCTTCTCTGTGCTCTTTCAAATTCCAACTGTGTAGATTGATGTCCTTGTGATGAGTCCTCCCTGCTGATATCCCAGTGATTTGAACCTGCAAGACTCATTGCACATAACAATTTTCACCATGAGATGAAACCTGGTAAATTTCTCTAAGCTACAAGCAAGAATTTCTAGGTGTTGTTATTGTTTGGTGGTTTGCCCAAACAAAGGGATTGCTTTTGAGTTTTGCAAGCATCACATTTCTCCATGTCTCATAATGTCCATCTGATTGCATCTGATTTCTCCATGTTTCAGTCAGGGGTTGAAAGAGAGGGAAGAAGGTGACCTGGGCCCTGTGTATGGGTTTCAATGGCGCCATTTTGGAGCAAGGTAATGTATAATTCTGACTTTCTACATCAAGTAACAAAAATGAGTCTTAGCCTAATCTTTTCTTGTTGTCTTCTAAAATTCCTGCTCTCAAAAGTTCTCCATCTTGTTCCTCTCCCTTGACTTTGTTGTTACTTGTTTGGGGTTTTTCTGTTTGTTCTTTTCCATTCTGTTTTTTCTTTTTCATTTCCCCCTTGTTCTTTTCCTTTCTGTTTTTCCTTTTTCTTTTTCTCCTTTAGTCTAGGATGGATTGTTTGTGAATGCTGAGATTTGTTTGATCTATTGAATACCTGAGAATGCAGATACACAGACATGCATGCAGACTACAGTGGCCAGGGATTTGACCAGCTGGCTGATGTTATTCATAAAATACGTACAAATCCAGATGATAGGCGCATCCTTCTGTCAGCATGGAACCCAGCTGACTTGGAACTCATGGCTCTTCCACCATGCCATATGTTCGCACAGGTGAGTCAGTTAGTAGACTTCGCATTAAGGAGAACTTAATGTCTAGGCTGCAGTGCATGACATTGAAATCATAGCTTTCTGGAGGAAATAGTGTTTCATCTGCTGCAAGTTCACTCTGTTACCATTGTCAATGCAAATGGCACATAATTACATCTATGTGAATATTCTGGGTGCAGTTCTATGTTGCCAATGGAGAACTTTCTTGCCAGATGTATCAACGGTCATGTGACATGGGTCTGGGAGTGCCTTTTAACATTGCTTCATACGCTCTCCTCACCTGTCTTATTGCTCATGTCTGCAGTATGTTTGTGAACCCTAAATCCAGTTTTTACCCAACCCCAGTTTTGTGCTAATTCATCATATAGAGTTTCAATCACTGACCTATATTGATTGCCTTTATCTAATGCATTAATGTCAAGAGTCTGATTAGAATCTCCTACAAATGAATGTGAGAAATTCAGGAAGACAGAGAATTTGAGAACTGTCAATTGTGGTTCAGATTACATTTCCAGTTCAGACCCAGCAGAATGTGCTTGGGGATTGTGAACTCCCAAATTGGCTTAAATTTTTTTACTTATGGGCAGCATGTTCTTGTTTTTGCACCAGATTTGGTGCCAGGTGACTTTATTCATGTGCTGGGAGATGCACATGTTTACAAAAATCATGTGGAACCTCTCCAATCTCAACTGAAAAATACACCCAAGCCTTTTCCAGTGAGTTTCTGATTCTTTGATTATTGTCCCATCTACTTCTGCTGCCCTAGATTTCCGACTGGGATCCATATTTCATTTTGACTTTGGTCATTTGGATTGCATTGGCAATGAAACTGAGTTAAGGATCAAACAACACATCAAAGATGATCTGCTGCAAGTGGTTTGCACACTACTGCTATGATGTTTCCAGGTTTGAAGTATGCACATGTTCTTAGTTATTCTGTATATGTAGTAGAAATATGTAATGCTCATGTGCAATGTGTACCAGATCTGGAGGTTATAAGCCCGCACAATGAAATCTGTGTGCTAATCCTAAATTGACTTGGGCTTGTCTGTTTTTGTTCACAGGTGTTACAGATCAAGTCTAGACATAGCAATATTGACTCGTTTACAGCAAATGATTTTGAGCTGATTGGATACCAACCCCACAAAAGAATCACTATGAAGATGGCTGTCTGAGCCTGTAGACAAACAGTACAGCTTTGACCTCTGACACATGGGATGCAATTTTTGGTTTTTACTGGTGCACACACTCTATGGACATTTCAGACAGGTGAATGCTATCTGACTCAAGTCATTAATCATTTCTACTATAGCAGCCTGGCTTCCTACTCTCACACTTTAGTTATTATCCTTCCAATTTTGGTGAAACCATTTTCTGAAAACTTTTAATCAAATTTTCATTTGAGTGGAGAAATGGAAGATTTCTGATTTGAAACAAGAGTATCGGCCTCTTATCAGCTATGTAGAGAAAGAAAAAAACCGTGTTGAAGAACCTCAACACAGCGGTACACTGTGTTGTGTTGAGGTGCACATACTTGAAGATTAAGTTTTTCTTGTATGAAAGTTTAGAGTATTTTCACATAATGTATGGCACACAACATATGAATCATAGATCTGGGAATCCATTTCCAAACTTACTGAGGGTTGAGCTATACATAATAGGCATTGGGTGCTTTTTTGTGTGATGGAAACAATCCAATTTTGTAAACTTTCTTGGTATGTAAAGGTCCGCAATGGTTGATTTGGCCCATTTTCCCACCTCCCTCGATGACCTCTTGATGGCTGAATTGGCAGGCAGTTGCCCAGCTGCTGATTTGGCTATTCCCATAATGCTCCATTGATGCTACAATCGTCTTCCTGAGGCGGCCTGTTACATTGGGGAACAAGGCATTTACGGGGAAGAACACACTCATAAAAATGGTGTTGGATCATAGTGAGAATTTGTTAGGATCATAAATTTTATTTAAGTTTTGTCGTTTCTGAAAGGAGTTGAAAAGATGTTGGATGATAGACACACCTGCAAATTATCACAGATTTATTTATGTTTTGTCATTTGAAAATCATGGTAATAATGCAAATTATCGTAGATATATATTTATGCATTGTCATTTGAAACCCATGGTAATGATGAGAAGTGCTAAGTGACTCAAATGGATGTTGCAATAGTCATATTGAAAATTCATTGAATCCAATTTTAGGTTTTGATTTTAATTAAGAACTTTTGAAATCGAATAATAAGTGTATTAGTGTGTGAAATAAGGACAATTTTGCAAAAAAAACAAAATTATTTATTGCTTCATAAAAAGATTTTAATGATAAGAAATTATGAATGTCACTTATAAAGCATTCATAATTTTTAAAATGTGAAATTCAGAATTTTTAGAAAGTTCAAAGTATGTTTCAGAATATTAAAACTTTAAGAATCCTTTGCCAGGGTAAAGGAGGTATCAAATGTACATAATGCATAGATCAAAGTTTATAATTTTGTAATACAAGAAAATGAACCCTCAAATAATGAACATGTTTTAATATGATTTGAAATTGTGATCATTTTTTGTTCATCTTGAACTGCATAGAATTTGCACACTTTTATAAACTCGTATTTATTCAATTATGATTAACACACAAGATGTGATATATTGAAATCAATATAAACATATTTAATAACAAGTTGCGAAAATATTTCATTTTTTATGAAAAAAAATGTTTATGACCATAAGGAGACACAATCTTAAACAAAGTAATATCATTTATCGCTTGTACATTTAGGCCTTTATGGCGAATTTTGTAGGTGCGCCATCATTGAGCTCATTGTGTTGTCACATTTCCATGTTCATCCAATTATGACTTTCATGCTAGAATATGTCATAAATTGTCCATTCTATAATATATAACTTTTTATATATGTCTATCTTATCATGTGCCCAATGGTGTTGTCGGTCACAAATTTTGATCCTCATTGCAATTTTACTTGTGGAAATATAACATTTAACTTTTCCATTCTTGAAAATTGATTTTTAAAAAATAAATTTTTCATTTTTTCAAATGTTTGTCATTGTATTTTGTCAAATAGCATTGATAATTGTTGGTAATAAAAATACATATATTTACATGTCCAAATTTCATTATATCTTTCTATAAGAACAAGAGGGTTGCACTAGGAGGGAAATTTATAAGGGGGGATGTAGATATATTATAAACAATTCCATGAGAAAAGTAAATTTATAATGATCACTTGCCATCATGAATCATGAAACAATGACCAAATTATCACTTAGGCATGGAATTAATCATTCAAACCTCAATAAATCTATTCCCATGGGGAGGTGATTACCTTATGATGAATCTTGGGTAAAATGGTCTTAATTTTTTATTGAAGACCTAAACATGAGAATAGGTTGAAAGGGACTTAAAGCTTGACCATGCATCATTTAAATGGAAGTTGAACATATGTATTCAATAAAATGGCCATAGATATGTGAGTCATGGGAAAAAATATTTAATATCATCATAAATGTATTTTTATCTCCCCATGATGAATCCAAGGACTTCCAAGGAGTCCAAGCATTTATGACTAAGTGTAAGGACTTCCAAGGAGTTCAAAATATTTATAATGAATTGAAAGACATTTATGGAATCCAAAAATGTTTATAATTTGTTTAATGACTTCTAAGGAATCTCAAACAATTGTGATGCAACTAGGGATTTCCAGGAATTCCAAACATCTTTGATGAATATAAGGACTTACAATCAATTTCCCAACACATTTATGAAGAGTTTTAAGGAATTTCCAACATGTATTTCACTTATCAAAATTCATTGCCTCCTTTTTTTCATATTTTTCACATGATATTTGTCTATCATGGGGGGGGGGGAAAAATTGTTAATGTTTTACATTGGGTAATACCCTCAAAGTGGAATGTTCTTGAAATATGAACATTTAATTTGAGAATGCCCCGTTCCTTGGTCATTCCTGACATTTAAGCCCCAACTTAAAAACTCTTGAGAAAAAAACTTTTGAAATTGGAACAAAGAATTGAGGACATTGTATTGTTCTTTGAAGATGGATATGAATTGGAACTTATAACTTTTTTTTGACAAGCTCTTAGAAGATCTATATGTTGCTACATGTAAGCATCACTTGAACTTGAAATCTTTGCGTGGTTAAAACCATTAACTAGTTAAGCTTTCTTTTTGGAGAAAACAAAATTCAAGTGTTTTGAAAAACACTCAACCTAAATCTTCAAATATTCCCTTTTTTTAAATATGTGAAAAGTGCTTCATCACAAGTGAACATCACCACATGTCATTCCTCCAAACCAATCAAAGTTGCAATTATGATAGAATATTTTTTCAATTCAAAACAATAAGAAAGTTCATTAGCTTTTCAAAATTGCATTCAACTTATCAACAAACAAAATGGTTGAAAAGTGAGATGATGGAAAAAAGAGATCCTATGTGACTTATTTTCACCTCGTGAGTACATAAGGTTGGTAGGGATTAACCAAAGGGTCCACTCTAGTTGAAATTCAGTTGGCTAAAATTGTGGATGGATGAAAATGGAAGGATGCACTAAAGGTATATGATAAGGTAAATGATAACATTACGCAACCAAAGTATGTGTATGTGGAGTTCCAAATGAGTTTTTTGAATCAATATTGGGCTAGATAGATACATTGAAAAATATTCATCTTTTAATTGAGAAATATGATACAATCTTGAGGTGTCTCATGATGTGTTTGAAACACATGCTATCAAAGAGATGTATGTACTTTTACCAAAAAATGAATTGTGACAATGAGTTAATTTATTGATCATATTGGTTAAATTGTAACTTAGGTATTATAAGATTTGATTCCTAAAATGGATGTATTCATCTTATTAAGAGGCATTTGTTTTGTAACCACTATTTAATTTTTTTGAAATATGTCTTGAAATTTGATGCATTGATAGAATGTTGTAATGTTTTTGCATATGTCCCTTAATTATGTATTATGTTGTTAAATTTTTTTTTAAAAAAATGATGGTAACCAAAAAAAAAAATGGAAAAGCATGATCTTTGTCTATAACTAGTGTTTTCAATGCTTAAAATATTCATAAAAAGTTTTGAATTTATTTGAAAATGACATATTTATGAAAAAACTTTTTAATACAACTTTACATAATAGTATAATGCAACATCTTTTTGAGTCATAAAAAATTTTAATATTTTTACCAACTTGTAAATCTTAATTTTAGAAATACTCTCCCCGAATGACTAATCATTTTATGCCACATCAATTTGTTTAGCTAATCCACTCCTTGTAAGGACTTTGTCTTTGTGACATTTTTGGTTCTTAATAACATAAATGCATCCAAACATTTATTGTCATGGATTCAAAATGAATAGTGGTTACTATGAATTTAGTTGGACTAATGAGGTATTGTCTTTAGGCATTACTCCAATAACCTTTTATTGTAGTAGGCCCAAAATCAACTTATTGTCATGAAGCATAATGGTGTCATGTTTACTACAAGTTTCAACCTTTTTCATCTTATTATTGTTTCATTTCAAGGTTAACATGCCAAATTTGTGGTTTATTTGATCACTTTATATGTTTTCTTGTGAGATGACAAGAATTGATTGATTAGAATATCAACGATGGCAAATATGTAATGGTGCACAATGAAGTTAGTTACCACTAGGGAAGGCAATGGTGATGATTTCATAATGTTTGTTTCACATCTATACATTTGGGCAATCATTTGGTTTTGAAAACATCACAACACACATTAACATACCTTATGGTGACCATTTCCATATCAAGGTACAAGTGAAAATGAAATAGACATGCTATTGCAAATCACACATTATTTTGACCAACGTATAATAGGTGGGTGCATTCACAATAAAAGGGACCATTACTCACCCGTCTATTGCTAAAAAATGACAACTTATTTTTGGAATTGTTTAGAAGTTTTTAGAATTTTTTTAAATTATTAAATTATTATAAATTATTTTAAGATTTATATTTTAAAATTTTCCAAAATATGTCATTTTCAAATCTTTTCAAATCCTTTTACTACCTAAAAACATTGGCTACAACATTTCAAAAAAATAATAATATTTCACATTTTAAATCATATTTCATATGTTTCCATGTTATATTATGAATGTTGTTATATAAGTACATCCAAGACTTTCAACACCAACATAATTTACCACTTTAAAATATGACATATTGAACATTAGCTACATTTGAAACTAATCATTTTATTGTGAATTCACCCAAGTGCTAAACATTAATTTTTCTTTTTGTGTGTTTGCCAAGGTGGAAAAATATTTTATTTTATTTTTTCCACTAAAGAGTTGTTTTCATGTATAGTGGTTTACTATGGACCTCCAATCATATTAGCAGCATTAAACTCTAACAATAATTTTCTGAATTATGTTGAAACATGCCTTGAAAATGTAATGAATTTGAAAATTTGTCAATAACAAAAGCAATCAATTATAGTTGGGCTCATAAATATCAATAATAAGTTGCAAATATCATTATGAGATTTGTTCATTTTGAATTTTTGTTTGATGAAAGATAATTTAATGTGAAAATGGAACAATATTTTTCTTCCATTTATGGCTTAATTCAAAAAAATTATTGATTTGTTAGTAATTCAAATTAATGTGATATATGAAAAATACTTAACGTGGGTTTGATGCAAGATTAATAATCAATATTTTTTTTCAATTTTGTAGTGTAGCAACACTAATAACCATTTCACAAGAGGATCCAATTAGAATTGGTTATAGGATAGGTAGGATAATAAAAAAATTTAGTAATCCTATTTCTATTTGGTAATCTACAAGAACACACACTCTACATATGGTGAGCCTAGTCCAAAATCCTATTTTTGGAAGATGTTTTCAAAAAATATATAAAAAAAACTTTTTAAAAGGTTGTAGCCTCAAAAACATTTGTAAGCTTAAAAACAATTTCACACAAAAGAATTTGGTTATTGACAATATGGAAGTGTTAGTTTCCATCACCATGCCAAGATATGGCATCCATGATAATTTTTTTAAATTGCATAAGTGATGGGTTTGATTCAAGTATAATTAAAAAGTACCAATCACAAAAACCATGATTGGTGTAACTGTTAATTTACAAGTGCATGATTTTATTTTATTTTTGTTGATTTTTGGGGGCATTTTAGTTTTTTGGGGGTTTCATTGTTTTATTTTTGAAGTTAATGTGATGTTGAAAATATATTAGTGTTGCATTTTATTTACATGCATTGTAATATAATGTTCATATTTTTAAAAATAAATTCATGTTTAGTAAAGGCAAATGAAGAAAAACACTTCATAGTAAAATATGGATAGGGTTTGGGGTTTAATACATAATTAAAAAATTATGTGCAATAATGTGTTCAAAATATGTTTATTTAACTTTCATTAAAAAAATAATTGGGCACTACAAAAATTAATTCAAATGTTTAATTGTGTGGATGTTTTTGTGTATGAGACCTAATATGATCTTGTATGTTTTCAAATTTGATCTATTTTTTTCTTAAATTGGATAATAAATATTTTGTGATACTATATATATAATTATTTATTTATTAAAAAAATTTAATGTAGGAATCAAAAAAATTTGTGCAAAATTTCACATTGTTATAAAAGAAATTTTTTTTTAAAAAATTTTTATCATTAGAGTCTTATTTTCTAAAAAGAAAATTCCAAAAAAAATTTGGGTCAAGTTCATGACATTTTTATTTTTGGCTATAGTAGGTAGTTAAACTATAAAAGGAATTTTTTTTGGGCACATCCTAAAGACTAATTGTCATTTAATGCTACATCTTTCTTGGGAATGCTTGTCATTTACACGAAAGCGAAAACTTGAGATTTTTGTGGAACTTTGTGAGTTTATTAATTTTTTTAATGTAAACTTGGCTTGAACACTTCTTTTAAATTTTCATTCACATTTTCATGTGCACTAGTGGATGAACATTATAGGTTTTTTCTATGTTTAATCATGCTTTGATTTGATAATACATTGTTGCAACTCAAGAACAAGACATGAAAAATTTGTTTTCACAAAATTATGTTCATTATTGTGGTCTCCTTGACATTTGATGAAGCAATGAAGGTCATTCATCAATAAAGAAAACCAAGGTTTGATAATATTCCTCAATGTGTCAAAGTAGTTGTCAAAGTTCAAAAGGTTTTGGATTTTGAGGATGTGAAAACAAAGTTCAACCAAGACAAATATCTAAGTAAAAGCCTTGACTCGCATGGTTCCTTGCTTGTAATGGTGATGAAATTTGTGACCTGGGTTTGTCACATAACTATTTCATAAGAGAAGCCAATGAAATATGTGGTTTTTTCATTATGTGGTTCTTAAGAAATCAAAGTGTAAAGAATGAAATATTATTTGGGTGGGGATGGTCAAAAGAGTATGGAAGGTAAGTTCATTGATTTATTATCATCTATCCATGATATCATGTTATTTTTTATTATCCTTAATAATTTTTTTTTAAAAATCATATTATGTTGTTTTCATAAATACATGAATTCCTATCAAGCTATTGTTGTGGACCACAACCAACAAAGGTTAAGTTTGAAAATTTTGTTACCAACTTAACAAATAAATTGTGTAAGTTTATTGGGTGATCATTCCCACATTGTATTGCATGGATAAATATGTAACAAAAATTTTATGCATTTCATATTTGACAAAAGTAAACAAGACAATAACATTTCAAATGTAAAATATGCTACAAAAATGTAAATATGAAAAATAGAAGGTTGAAGGATATCAATGGATAAAAAATGTGAATTATTTTTTAATGTGCAATAAATGCCATCTTACTTGCTATTAAGCACATCATTTTATGATCACTGCTTCATCATTTTACAAGGTCTTTATATTTTATGAATATATCACAATAACAAAATAGTTCTTTTATATTGAAACATTGAGATTTTCCTATGGATTTTACAAAAAATTGTAAAATGTAAATCATGTGTGTAAATAAATATAAAATTGACCTATATAGGTATAGTGGGTGAATTCAGGGTCCTAAAATTTTATTTAATCCATTCCATGGTTTTAAGCATTCACAAAAATAACAATTTTATATATGGCATGATGCATATAAATTAAATAAATCAAACTTGATGTTGTTCAAGATTATTTTGTGTATAAACTTGTAGTTCTTAACAAATATGATTTTGAATGGGAGAAATTACAAAACGTAGCAGACATCTTAGTAAATGTTAACAACAATAAAATATGGGTGGATGTTTTTTTTGTTCCATTGAAGATATTCAAAATACATCAAAATCAAACAACATTCTTACAATTGATTCATAATTTGAAATGTATACAATTGAAATTGACCCATATGACATAATACTTGAAATTTTGAAAATCAAATTAATAAATGATTTTCATTTATTAATTTGGTCCCACCTTAGACAAGTGATGAACTATTACCTTATGAATCCTTTATTTATAGGGCAAGGAGTTTAAATGAAGAACCTAGTTCTTTGTACAAGAAATGTAAACAACAAAATCAACCATGTTGCATATATTTATCATTGGGAGGGTGGGCACTTTTATGTCATTAATTATCAAACAAGCCTTATTGCAATCTTATATAAAACATGACAAAAGTATGGATCCGTTGAAAATTGGAGTATTGAAACTAATTTATATTGGAATTATACATATATACATTCAAGTTTATCAACATTTACTATTAAAAAAAATCAATTAATAAACCTTAGTGATGAAAAACACAAATTTTCATTGAATACAATCAATTGAAATTGTTGATTTGCTTGATGAAATTTCCTTTAGTTGTGGATGCTCAAATTTGCACATAAAAAGAATAAGAATAGTCAAACAAGCCAATATTTTTGTTTAGCAATCTTGATGCAAATATAACATGCAATTTCTATCAAGTTCTTCATGTTCACATGGTCCACCATGGTATTTAAATCCAAGAATAATTGTTTGGGCATTGTGGGTGTAGAATTTTGGTGAGAAAAAAACCATGTTATCAACTCTAACAAGTCTCATGTGACAAAGAAACAGAACATTTATTCAAAATTTGAATATGTACATTTCATATAATTCAACAAACTATCAACAATATCAATTGTATGAGCAAAACATGTTTGAAACGATCACCACTTGATGATGCACATTTAAAGATTGCTCAAATTTATATCAAAGCACCTTGAGCTTGTCCTACAAATTTTATAGGGGGATTTCAATGTTGATATGTTGAACATATCTCCCTCTCTAAAAAAAAACTGGGATATTATATGAAACATTATAGTTTTGAACTTAGTTACAACGAGCTATAATTCACAACTAAACCACACATATGGACTAATGCAAGTGTAAACAATTGTCAATCGTAGTGCACATAAGCATATTGAACAAACCATGAACCAACAATATACATTGCATTTGAATTAAACCCTAAACCCTAAATCATATCCCCCTTTTTTTCATTTCCCAAGTCACAAACCTAATGTCATGTCTCCATTGTCATGTACCCTTCCCACTTGTAATACTTGCATGTAGTAGGATATCAAGGCATGGCTCTCAAGTACTTGATACTTTGTTTGGTCATTGTTTCATATTTGATTGATATATATGCCTAGGAATCTTGTAAAGGTAGACTTTGTTTGTTTTGCAAAATATGGACAAATGAACTGAAAAAGCAAAGCAACACACAAGTGAATCATCATGTGTTATCCACTATCATATATGCCTTCTTTGTGAAGGAACTCTGATCTAACATTTGAGATTTTTGTAGGTAAAGGGATGATGTCAATGACCCTCTTCTTCTTGTATGGGCTTTTGAGTTTGAAAAGGGGCTGAAAAAAGGTTGCCCACTAGGTAGTAGCTTCTTCACAATGAAACCAAAGTTTCTCCCAGTTCTTGGCCAGTTAAAAAAAAGGGAACAATATCCCCTATGGATATCAAGGTTCACAACCATGGTTATGAATAAGTTCCCCCCGGTTTATAATGGGTATTAGCCCAGGCCAAAAATGGTGACAAACACTTTTGGAACATAGAAATTTCATGCAGCCAATGGGAAGGCTCAGCATGCACTCAAAGTGCCTTGATTTGTTTTCTTTCAAGTTTTTTTTTTTGGGGGCGGTAGATAGAGGAGGATTTTTTTCCATTTTCCCTTTGTTCCCAACATGTTCCTTTCAAGTTCCCAATGGGTTCCCAATATGTTCCCTAGATTCCAATGTGTTCCCCAAGGGTGCTCCCAATAGCACCTCACTTTAATCCCATATGTTTTGCCCAAAGTGCTCTCCTTCTCACCTATATAATTGGGCCAAAAGGGAGAGGCACAAAATCTTTCCGGAGAAGCTTATATTTTGGGGGAGCCTCCATAGTTTCAACCTTTATTTATTTATTTATTCATTTATTATTTTATTATTATTATTATTTTATTGCAATTGGTCAATTTGTTCAAATTGGCTAGAGTGAAAAGAATCTCTTACCTTTTTTTAAAAAACATCAAATTGAAATAGAAAAGGCAACCTCCATAGCTTCCACCATTAGTAGGTCACATTGATGATTAGTGAACTTTGAGCAAACAAAGAAAATGTGATGCAATGTTTGCAATTGCCAACCTACTCCTAACCCTAAATGCAAACCGCTCTTGAATATAATTTTTAAAATGTACCCATGTTTTTGCCAAATACCCTCCCCTCATTGCGGAGGTCAACTCAAGTATGAGTATATATATATATATATATATATATATATATATGTGAAAATCATAAAAGGGCGGGTATGAGGTGGGGGCAGGTTTTAGAATATTTCACATACATCGGTTCTACATCTTTAAACCCAATTTGATACCCAGCAAGGTTTGGAGATTTTTTTTGGGGGGGGTATCAACCCCACAATGGTTTTAACCTAACCCGCCAACTCTCAAAATTTCAAAAAAAAACCTGGAACCTGGAGGTTCTTTAGTTTACCCTGAGGTTATCAACAAAATCAAAGAACCGCACAACATGGGTCCAGACTCCATATACCCCCCCCCCCCCCCCCCCCCCCCCCCCCCCCCCCCCCCCCCCCCCCACCCCCCCCCCCCCCCCCCACCTACCCCCCCCCACAACCTAACAAAAGAAAAAAAAACAAAAACCCCAAAAAAAAAAAAAAAAAAAATATTTCTTTTGTAATAAGAAAGAAACAAAAAAAAAAAAAAAAAAAAAAAAAAAAAAAATAAGAATAAAATTTATTTATAAAAAAAAAAATTTTTTTT
>Ga0116231_10003438_pt1 | contig 32902 bp, 20 predicted proteins | sample S1TSphgellanicum_2_FD_89695 | JGI IMG/M metagenome (GOLD analysis project Ga0116231, IMG submission 89695) | Host-associated microbial communities from peat moss isolated from Minnesota, USA - S1T2_Fd - Sphagnum magellanicum MG | ecosystem: Host-associated > Plants > Peat moss > Unclassified... | reverse complement strand
TTTAGGGTTTTTTTTTTTTTTTTTTTTTAAATTGTAATGTAGCTGAAGTGACAATCATCCATAAGATGATTTAGCCAGATTTGGCTACATAATAGATAGGATTTTTTTTAAAAAAAAAACCAAAATCCTTCTATATTCTTGGCTACCTACTTGAACTTATCATAAAATCTGACTATTTGATATGGCAAATTTGATATGGCATTATTTTCTTTTATTAGCCCTTTACTTAATCACAATATACCTTTCATATTTACAGGTCCAATATCCAAACTCAGTTTCACATTGTTAAATGCTATATACATCCAAAGTACTATATACATCCTAATTTAAATATTTATTTATTGATAAATTATTTTATTTAATAAAAAAGAAAATTTTTTTCACACTTTAAAATTGATTTAGTTGACTTTCATAGGCTTAAATTTAGTGGGACAATGCACACATGTGGTATCAAAATTAGAATAACAAAATTGTATAAAAATATTTCAATTTTTTTCATTCCTAAACATACATAAAATGAGAAGCCATTGAGATCAAATTGGTCAACATGCCATTTGCCTTTTGCCAAACCCTAAACCCTAAATATAAATGCAAAACGTACCATATCAACCAACTCAACATAGTGATCTAATTGGTTTTTCAAATTTCTCTTCAATTTGATTTAAGAAATTTGGTTTAGCATCCCCGAGATCATCAAGAGATTTAGCTTGTATAAGTGCTTCATAACCCCACACACACACACACACTTCAATTGTTTGTCCTTCTAACGATGCACCTTCATCCACAATTGTTGTTGTTAGTTCAAGGTTAAGGGTTTAGGTGAGACTTACCCTAATGAAATTTACCCAAAAAAAACATACTTAACTTCAAGTATGGATATTTTAAAAGTATATTTAAGATTATGAAACAAATATTTTTCTTTTTTCAAATTTATATATTCTTGGCTACCTAAACCCTAAACCCTAAACCCCCTTTTACTAGTGGCCATTTGATGTGCTCCATAACTTGGGGTTATTGCATGGTCTCATTCCAAGAATTTTTTTTTCCCCAACATTTGGAGAAGGGCAGTGAACAAATCTACTTGAAATTCACAATGTCTATATAGTTGATACCAGTGCTGGTGAATTCCGGTTCTATGAACTTGAACTTGAACACCTACCCACAAATTTGGAATCATGTTGCAATCGAAATCGTAGAAGCAGAGCAAGCAAACAGAGGGCGGCAGAATTGGGTGGGGGAATAATAATTGAGTCTTGGTTCCATTTCCGCATTTGGAAAATCTGGAACTGAGATTTTTCAATTTTGGTCTGAGAATGAACTGAACTTGTTTTGAATGTCAAGTTGCATTTCTTCTCTTTGCATGATGATACTTGTATCCTCTGGTTGTCTCTCTTTCTCATATCTCCAGGGTTGTTGCTCACTACTCTTTAGATGATCATTTGGAATTCCCTTGTTATTTTTATCATGTGTAACCATAACTGAGTTTGTTTTGAGAATCAATAGAACTTGACCCAATATTTGCAGTCTCTTGAAATCTCTTTTTTAGTTTGGGTTTCTCTTGAGAATAGCTAGCTGCTTTAGTTTAAACTCGGGAAATTGATTGAGACTAGGTTTTGGAAACAGTGGAGTATTCACTGTTTGTCTCCCAAGCTGACTTTGGGTTCAGCAGCTTTTGGCAGTAAATCGACAGTTTGAGCTTCATAAGAATATCGATCCAGCTAGAAGTTTGGGATTCAAACTCTGTCCAGACTGGAATTTTTCTGCAGACTCGAAGTTAAGTTTCCAATGCAACAGAGTGACTCTGTCTTTTATCAGTTCATGACGTATGTATTTGAAATTGATCTTTGCTAGTCCAACAGCTAGCTTATACCTTTTGAGATCCTTTCTGGGTCCAGCTCTATATATACTTTGAGAACTGAACCTCCTGGAGAAGAAAGATCAGTTGATGAGATGGTTATTATGTCTTGCCCCAAAGCTGCCAGAGTCTGCAGATTAGACGATGCTTTCGCAGGAGATCCAACTACAATACCTCCTAACTCCTCAGTAATTTGCACCCTACAAGCTGGAGCTAAATTAGAAGATGAAAATCAAATGGCACCACATTCTTCTGTCAACCGCGCCTACATGATGAATTTAGTTGCAGCTCCTCCTCCACGCATCATCATCATCATCATCATCATCTCATTCCCTGATCCTCAATGTGCCTGCAAAGAGTTCCCCTGCCCCAACTGCCAAAAGGGCCGCAGCTTCAATTCCTCTTTCCTTGCTCAACTACGCCTAGCAGTAGCAGCTTATCAACAAGCTTTGAAGATCCACCCCCCTAAATTTCTCATTCTGTACAATTTTCCCCTCACAGAAATGTGTGATGTTTTAATGCATCGATTATGTGATCATTGAGGGTGAAGCTTTGAACACTAGCACAAGGGTTCTTTCACTTGCCGGCTATTTCATGATTATTCTTCAGTTGAGAATTACAACCATCACTTGGGGTGACGAAAAGGAGAGCTTTGAATCATCAATTGAATGAAATCATATGTAACCACATGTGCTGAGATTTTCCAAATAATCTCTTGACTATTAGAGTTATCCGTAAAGTCAGGCGATTAGGGGGTGAGAACGGCCAGTTTCGGCATAGTAGGGCATAGAGACTGGGAGTGAAAATTCTACAAAAGGAAATCACTGGGACCCAAAACTAGTTTTTCCACCAATTTTGGTGGTCAACTACTGAGTTTCATCCTGTCTTTCCTTTTTTTCCTGAGCACCTCCACTGCTGCTACATATGTTTTCACTGCTCCTACCTGTACAACTACTATAATTACTCTCGAACCTTGTGCATTAAATGCTCACTTTCAGCATTTCATACCTAGATTTAATAAAATTTCCTTACTTTGCGGGGATACCACTGAAAGAGGAGATAAGGGACGAAAGCAGAGGAATAGGGGATGAAACAGAGGGTGACTTTATGGATAACTCTGTTGTACCAAGAGAATTGAAGCTGTTGAAACCCTCATTGTTTTTGGTTTGGAAAAATGGTACCTCAATGTCAACCTTTTAAAAAAACTTATCTTTAGGATTTGTCACCTCCTAGTTTATATGGTAGTAGTTAGGTACCAAACTTCTTTGATTCAACTCCCATTGTCTTCTTGTTGGATTTACGTCTATTGTCCAACTTACTTGGCTTCCTTCATATGTCCTCAAGATAAACATAATTAAATTATTGATTATTATTGGAAAGGAGAAAGTCATGGGTGATCAATTTTTATTTAAAAATAATAATTGCAACTTGCAATGCACCAAGCCTCTATTCTAAGGACCCACCACAAATAAGATATTTTTAAAAAAATTCTCCCATCAATGATCAAATGAATAAAAAAAATGATCAAATTAGTAGTTGACAAGTGATGATGGTAGCAAAAGGTCCTAGGTCCCAAGGACCTAGCTAGATACTTATGAGAGATTTGTAATTGAGGAATGACCGCTTAAATGGCTATTGAGGATACCCCTATTGGGGAAGGCTTAACTTGCACCAAAACCGAACCTAGTTGCATGCCTTTTTAATGCAAGTTTTAGTTTCCTCAACCAAGGAAAAGAATTCTTTTGGTGATATCACTAGGAAACACCTTGCCAATTTTTTTTTTTTAAATGGACTTAATTTAAAACATTTCTTTTATTTGTCTATTGGTTTGCACTATGTTATGCACACACCTATGCAAAATCATAAATACCTAATCACCTATATTACATATTGGCATTTTTCTTTAGATTATTTCTTAAACCCATTCTTTCAAAGACTTTTTATCATAAAGTCTTGTTACACCTTCAATCACCAGGGAAAACAAAAATTTGTTTATTCACTATATGCCAAGGGCAATTGGTCCAATTGGTCATTGAAACAATAAAAAGCAAAGATTATATATTGTATGTGTTCTTGACATCAATGACCTTTCATGCCATGGATCATATTTAGGATAGTTCGTAGGAATGTTTATCAACATCATCATGAATGAAACTCATTTATCATTATTCACTTTTCATTCACAATGTATGAAGTTTTTTTCCATTTAAGCGGTCATTCCTCAATTACAAGAGGAAATAATATGCCTAAATATAAATCCAGCCATGAAACACAATATTCAAAGACAATAACATGAATTTGTGCCAGAAAAAAATTGGAAAAAAAAATTGGTTTGAGAATGGATGAAAACATAAATATGAAATGAAAGAAATAAAACTATGGTGCAAGGTCCTATTTAAAATTGGTGTTGAACAGTTTGAAAATAATTGAAGGGGATTACATTTATTTATATTTGTTTGGGGACTTAATTGAAGGAAGCTTTCATAATATGACCCATTGTTCAAGGAATCTTAATAAACACCATCTTGAATACACATTACCTAGAATATTCCTAAAAGTTAAAAGCTAAGTAATGTTTTTTAAAATACAATCCTTTTGTGTTCTTGACCAAAGGAAATCCTTAGGTGAAATTCATGGAACTTTTCCTTATGCATTCATGGTTCATTTTTAAAATTCAATTTTTTCTTGGTCTAATTAAATGTTTCAATATTCCATGATTTGAGGATTGTATTTCATAATTTCACTTCAAACAAAAAATCTTTTGAGAATGTGTCCCTCACTGTCTAAAGTTAGGTGGGTCTAATAAATTGAAGGCATGACATTTCTAGTGGTACCACCCAATGACACTTTTGTCCAACAAGCAAATATTTCTTCTTCTTTTTTTTTTTCCATTTGCTTCTTTTTGTATTAGTTTTCCAAAATGTTTCATGTTGATTATATTTCAAAATTTAAGTGGTCATATGGCACCAATCCTATACAATCTCCAATCTCAATATGTGTAAGTAGGTGGAATTGAACACAATTTAAAATTCTAATGACAATGATTCAACTAATTTAGATAAAACAACATTAGATTCCATAAGTTGTCGTAGATTGGATAGTTTTAAATTGGAATTTATTTAGCCCATTCCCAAGTGAAGAGGCATGAAAAGGCATATTTAGATTTGTGTCATTTTCAAGTTTTTTTTTCCAATGCCATATTCACAACAAGGTTTTGAATATTTTTTCTACTAATTTGCATCCCATTTTCTATAATTGAATTTTAATTCAATTCAATTGCATTTTAATCCATTTGTTAAATTGAATTGAATTGAATTCAAATTCCTAAATTGAGTTCAAATACATTGAATGTATTTAAATCCAATCCAAGTTGCATTGCAATGTTGTTCATGCCTCAATTTTATATAGGAATGAATTAATGTTTCTCATTTCAAAAACATTTGAATTTTCTTTTTGTTCCACAAAATTAAATTATTACATGTTACACATTGCATAATATCATCACCACCTTTTGGTTTAAATTCATTTATATCAAGGTTGTTTTAAGTGACATGGATACCATAATCCCTAAATGATTTTGGCATAAGTTAAATTATTTTTCATTTTTCAGAATTTTTGAAAAATTATTTATGACATGCCAAAATTTTAATAAAATTAAAAGTCAACAAGATTTCAATTGTCAAGTTTCGATTGCATACCAAAAACTTAAAATTGAAGCAATTTAAACATACTAGACTATCCCATAACCTTGGAGATTGTGTTTGTTATTTTATATAACCATTATCTGCCGAAAATTTCATAATTTAAAAAAAAATGCCAAAGTTAAGATTTAAAATGTAATGAATTATTCAACAATTTGTTGTTGAATATAATTAAGGAGTACGGTATTCATCTTTCAAAAGACAAGGAAAAAATTGAAACATTTAAAACCTGCATGTTTGAATTACTTAACCAAAATAAAACAATTTGAAGATGAAGTAATACAAAATAAATTATTGAACAAGGATTTATGAATGTTTACAAAACATTAATCATGCAAAATACCATTTGATTATTATTAGAAGATTATTTACATAATATGAATAAATAAACAAAAATAACTTTGTGCATGTCTTGTGACAAGATCAATGCATTATTAACAATCTATCATAAATATATATTTAAACCTTTGCATGAATCTTCTATTAAATAAAAGTGATCATTTTATGTATTCATGATTAATGAAGCTTGTGATATTTTCATTATTTTCAAAAAATCATTAATTAAATATTCAATTTGAAACATCATTAATTGTATGGGTAGATGACCAATATTGTCCTCATTACAAATGTCATTGTTTGGTGATAAATCTTAATAAACTTACAATATAAATATTAGTGATTTTCTATTATATGAATCTAAAATATCCTTGAAACTTTTGGAACTAATTAGAATCATTATCAACATTACAAAAAGAGGATAGAAGATGAAAATGTTGCTATAAAGTAATCACAATGTATGAGATCGAATGGTTTGTATGTAGATTTTTTAAAGTTTGTTTGGTGATCCATGTCCTTTATGCAAATATGACCTATTGGAAGAAAACAATCAACCTTGTTTATTACATAATTTATTGTACATTGATGTCATTTTTATATTTATACTTTATTTATTATTACATGTTGTTGTGCATGCATATACAAAGCATGTATGGGATGTTGACCTAACAAACATTCCCAACTTCAAACATCCCTATTTGATGCAATGTTTTGGTTCAAGAATGCTCTAAGCTTGGTCAACAATGAAAACACACCTACACAACACCAATTATGTAATAAACAAGGTGGGATGATGAAAGATAGGGAAGAACAAAAAGACGATTATGTTGACAAGGAATGACAAAATAACAATAAACAATAACATGGGTGTTGAAAAAGCACATTGGAAACACTAAGGGCATTGGGTTGGACATGATTTCTTTTCTTTTTAAAGCAATAAGAAACACCAAAACCTTGAGGGTTCAAGATGTTGGATACATGGTCAAAGGACACCAATAATTACACAGGGGATGTTGTCAACTAATAAGGTTGAAAATATTCTATATTTTTTCAAATAAAGGGCCATTGGAAAGCATGGTAGGAAGGACATCAAGGGTGCTAGAAAGGCACGCAATTTTTTTTTTGAAATAATGAGGGTGCCAAAAATAACCTCATGGATACTAGAAATATTAATGTTTTAGTAAGTGAGAATTAAATCTCATATTCTAAAATTAATATAATTAAAAATGATTGCATAAACAATTTATATAATCATGGATTACCAATGTCTAGTAACAATTTTTTCTTAAATAATTTCTAAATATATTAACATTTTGACTTTATGTCAATTGATCGTCACTAGTATAGTGAAGTAGTGTGAAGCCCAAATTTATTTTTGAAGAAATAGGATCCAATGGAACCTAGGGATTTTGTGTCTTCAATTTATAATTCAAGTGTCATTTCCTTTTTAAATGAATGTTGAAATAGTCATTAAAGTCATCTCCATGCTTTTAAACACCTTGTTTTCTTCTAATATAACAAATAAAGTCAAGTCTATGGGAAAGAGTTTAAGAATCAACACTTATAAATCCTAGCATGACTAATAATCACTACTTAACTTCAAAGAGAAGTTTTTCTTCTTCTAGGATTCATGATTCACCAAGCCCACATACAATGTTTCACAATAATGTAAGCAGTGTAGGATTATTGCATAGTAGGTATTACATTGTTTCACATCAAAAACTTGTTCATATACCAGAACATGTCCTATCAATTTAAATGTTCATATTGTTAATGAATTTAGTTTCTACCCCCTTGTTTTTTTCCATGAATGTCATGGCTTCTCTTAATAAGGGGTTAAGGAAACAAACTTGATATGATTTGAATAAATGTTCCAAGCTATATGGGATACTAAATTTACACAAAAAAAATTTTGTTGGTGAGGATGGCATTATTCATGTTTTAGGGTGAAAGGTGTGCCTTAAGTTTGATGGGAAAGATAAAATTCTTGTGCCCAAGTTAAATTGATTAAGCAAGCACGTTGGTAAGAGAAAGGCAACAATTGACATGCCTAGAGTGCAATAGGGAAAGTTTTATTACATCAAAGCAAAGAATATAAAAGGAAGATGGTTCAATTTGCTATTATTTTCCACATCCTTAGGGAGGGCAAACTCATGACTAATTATGAGAATTTTACAGAATTTTTTTTCCAATGGTTGAAGGTAGAAATTACACAAAACAAGCATTGGTCCAGTTATAATGTTTGCAAGGTGGAAAAATCCTACAATTCTCAAGTCTTGCAAGCCACCAAGGAGGTTGGGATTTTCACTATTTACTAATGTCATAAGAGGAGGTACTCTAATTGATAACCAAATGTTCATGTTTATTGCATTGAAATTTTGCAAAATCTCATTCACATTAGATAAACTTATAGAGCGTGCAAATGTTGATGATACATAGAAAACATTCACAGTTGAAGCCGCCTTGGTTGTTGGAGGTTCAAGTAGAGTGAAATTGGCCTAAAGACTTGTATCATTTGGCATAGATGGCATAAGTATTTTTCATGGCCTATGCACATGTGGCATGGTGAGGTCCATTATACGTTTCACCTCACCAACTTGGCCATCCGAACTTGGACTAACCTAAACTTGGTCAATTGGTTGCAAACATTCCTTCGATCCTTGAACACCTATTTCACATACAATCCAAAATGTCACCTTGAGATTTAGAACCTAGTTGAAATTATGCATACTTCGAGGTACCTAACATAAAAATTCAAAACAGAGAACATGTTTGGATTGTGCTCAAATGGGTTGTGAGGGTTATGGTTGAGTACATGGCTCTTTCATTAAAGATACCATTGGGGCTGGGGGAGGAGGCCAAAACAACTTCCAACCTAAACCTCTTTGATGATGTGATTATTGATCTTGTTGCTCCAATAGACCTCTTATCATTTGAGTGTGAATATTGCAAGGTTTTAAGGTAATGTAAGGTTCATGAAAAGAATAGTGGGAATTTTGGGAACAAAGGTATGTATTCATTGTTTCACAATTGTAACCACATTTGTGGATGAACCATCTATTTGTTGCCATGACATTTGCATGCGTATACTCTAAATGTTTGACATTTATTGAATTAGTTTGATATTGCACAAAAATTCCGAAATATGGTTTTCTTATGGACTATATTACCACAAGACAAGTTTTGGTTTTTTCTGTATGTGTTGTGACGTCAAAAGAATGCTTGCCCGGGATTCTTGGCTGCATTCAATAACTTCCAAACTTTGAATAACCAAGATTGATTGAGTGCAAGCATCCAAACATTTCAATCCCTACTTTTGTTGGAAACTTGTACATTGTTGGCAAGCAAACAATGCTGATCACACCAAATCAAGTTCCCCTTTAGTCATGTCAATCAATTATCCCTTTCAAGCTATTGATTTTGCTGGTAAATTTTTTCTGTCTGCACCAAGCAGAGTAATGAAGGTGCAGGCACTTACTTGGTGCTCCGGATGTACCTTCTTCAAAGGGGAACATATTTTCCAGCTCGGGAAGCTTGACGAGCTCATTTTGCTTCTGTTTTGCACATTACTCTCAATATGTTTGGTTGCGGCTATTGGCAAGTCTTTTTTATTCCTCTTCTTCCTCCTTGCAAGATGGAAAGGTTTAAGACTCTAGTTTATCTCAGATGTTTTTTCACCAAGAACCTAGAACATGAGAGTCAGTTTCATTAAGTACAAGATTTGTCATTAAACTGTACAGTGGTGTGGGTTCTGTTTGCAATGAGGCTTTTATAACAAGCATTCAGTATTGGTATCTGGGTCTCATGTTTCTGAGTGTTGAGGAACAGACACAGAGAGGGAAGGAAGCGCCTCCTGCACAGCATGTCTACAGAGCCTTACATGGTTCACCATCTTCTCAACTCAGTGACTCTTGATCATCATGGTTCATGAGGCCTCTCTCTTTACACAGCATACCAAAATCTCCTTCTTCTTGTACGTATTAAGGATGTCTATTGAAGTTGATTTCTTTCAAGATCCTTTTGCTTGGACCTGGAAGGGCCAACCCTGTGGATATCCAGAAAGAAGATGTTATGGAAGGAAAAGCATAGAATCCTAGTGAGATTGGCCTTCAGAGAGCTCCTTCACATTTTGTAGATCTTAGGTGTCTTGCTGATCTTCTTATCTTCCACAATCTCCAAAAAGACATTATGTGAGTTTTTCTCATCATCCTTGAAATGTTCCTCAATAGCATAAGTAGTTAACACCTTTGGATCTGTTGTAGCAGTTCTTTGGGTCGGGCCTGGAGTCTGGTGGGTCACAATTGTGGCTAATGCTCAAATGGGATACTCTATATTCTTTTAGAAGTCAGCAGATACAAGCACTTCAGCCCGGAATTTCTTCCCTGCTTTTGATCAATCTCTTGTCCTTCTATAATCCTGTCCATGCCTTCCATACTCCTCCAGTTACATCACATGAAGAGGATGGAAGATACATAATGTTTGATTAGTTGGAGAAGCTCCATTTGTTATGCTAGCTGAATTTTTTCCACCATCCACCATGCTACATGAATTCACAAGCCTTTTCATGAAAGGAGGTGGTGTTTTTGCACATGAAAGAAATTTTTGCACTTGTTACTTAAGAAAAGCCCATACCAAATTCTTGGAAAAGGATGAGCAAAGTATAAAGTTTGCGTGTCTAGACATTCGTTGCAAATTTCTGTGCCTTGATGCATTGATTCTAGCCATGACGTGATCAAATTTGATGTGCTATACCTGTCATTTTACTTTTTCATTCAAAGCTCTAAATATAAATGTCTTGCTCCTTCCCTTCATTTACGTTTGTTGATCCTCCAAGTGGGGGAAACATCGAATGCTCCAAAGTCTCAACTGTGCCACAAAGAAATTGAGGAAGCAGAAATTCTCCTTCATGTATTTAACCCATATTCTCTGCCCAAGAACACAACACAGCGTATATAATGAGGAATGTGATATGCACTGGGCAGCTGAGCAGTGTCACGGCTGCTTGTAACCCGAGTGGGAGCCAGGAAGATGTGGTCATGGGTCTGTCAGAGGGGCCACTGTGCACGTGTCGAAGGTGCGTCCGCTCCAAGCCCAGAGATCGCTACTGGCGTCCTACCGGAGGGTCCGGATGTCGGGGGAGTTAAAGTGAGGGGCAATGCGTGAGGCGGGTAACCGAGCAGCGAAAACTTTCCGCTCCGGGCAGTGGAGGGATAGCGTGCCTGAACGTAACGCGGTGATTCTCCTCCCTGGCTAGCTCCCCGTGTTACCATCTTCTCTTTTTGCTGCTGCTGCTGCCCGCCTACAGAGAGTGCATACTTATGCTTCCAATTTGGGAGTTTGTGTCATTTTTGTCCAACATATCACTAATAAGAGTGATCAACTATGCAACAATAAGAACTTGGTAATTATGCACAAGATCAACATTTTCTTATACAATTGGGTAACAAGATTGTATTTTACTTAAACTTATTGGCATTAGTTTACAATGTAATAAATGAGTTCCATGCTATGATATTTACACATAATTTGCACTACAAACTCCCTCATGATTTCCTAAATAGAAATTGTATATCTCAAAATGAAATTTAAAACACAATTAGTTCAAAATTAAACTTGGGGAAAAGTCTAAATATATCAAAATAAGTGTTTGTTTGGATGTGATCAAATCATAATCCTCCCAAACCATGAGCCTCATATTATACTTTTGGTACTATTGGAAAGCTCTAAATGAGGTGGTGTGTATGTTTGTTGGTTTGCAATTTTAGGACAAATAGAGCAAAAGTTATTGAAATTATTCTGATTTTTGTCCTGGGAAATTAATTAAAATGATATTTCTCTATTGCGTTTCATAAGAACTTTGAAGTTAAGCTCACTTCAATTTAATAATATTGAAATGGGTGACTTAAAAAAAAGCTTGAATAATTGAACCAATGATATTGAGAGCCAAACATTGAAGCCTAGAGATAGTGGTGGATTTGTGTTGTTTTTTATTAGCACATGCAATGGGAATACTTTAATGCTACAAAATTTACAAATATTTTATAACTTTTAGGGAAGGTTGTCTTGTCAATGATTAGACCATGCCATCTTCATTTGTAAATTTTTCAACAAATTGTTAGTCCAATCATAGTATTAAGAATCACCCAAATACATGATTAGGTCCTTAAAAGTAGAATATGCTTAAAATCATGATTTTCAAATCAATTTTTATTTTTAAAATTCTTATGACTCATAAATATCTTATATAATATAAAGGTGCACAATAAATAAAAAATCATGAAAATGTCATTTTCAAATAACTTAAGTTTTTTTTTTAATCCTTTAAGTAACAAAAAAATAGTCACATTATTTTAAAAATGTCTTTGGGTGTTCCATATTGTAGTACCTTTACCATTTCGGCGACAAACTACCAAATATTTAATTAAATTTAAAATTTTAACTTAGGCATTTGGTTTTTTAATTTTGAAAATTTTGGCAGGTAATGGTTATAACAAATAATATACTAAACTTCGTCATTGTTATGGAATAGTCTAATGTGTTTAAACTGTTTTAGTTTTAAGTTGCCATCATGGGAGGTTTGCAATTCAAAACTTGGGAGGTCTACAATTCAAAACTTGATAGTTGAACTTTTTGATTTTATATAAATTTCAACATATATAATAAATATTTTTCAAATTTTGAAAAAAAGAAAAAATAATTTAATTCATGCCAAAATGGTAAAGGTACTATGGTAATCATTTAAAATTTTGCCATATGTTCTCATAATATATTAGAAATATTACTTGTTTCCTATGAATCTTTTATCTTCTCCATCATTGTTAATTACATTTTATCCAATCATCCTACCAAAAGAAGACCAAGTAAGAAACAACTTTCAATTTTTATCTCTTGTCCTCTTTGAATACTACAATTGATAATGGGTGGCGATGTGAAACATGGATTTTAGGCCACACTTAACCACATAAAAAAACTTACTATTGATATTTTCTTAGTAGTCCCTTGTGAAAGCTCAATTGCAATCTAGGTGGAAAATATGAAGAAGGGAAAATATTGATATGAAATGTGTAGATGTAAAAAATGAGGTTTAATATGCTACCACATGAAATGTGTGTTTATCATTGACCATTTATAATTTGGTGTTATGACTACAAATACAAAAGAAGCTCATACAATTTGCTTCAATGTTTCTCGTGAGTAGATTTTTATATCACACATGGCAACATCTCTAGTTGGGTCAACTATAATTTTTTCAACTTTAGGACTAAAACAAATAAATCCAATTTGAAGCTTATTAGTAATGGGATCCATTTGATTCTAGAATAGTCAATCACAAAAATCATTTTACACAACAACCTTATTGTAACCTCTAAAATTGAGAATATAACAACCAACAAAACCACATGAGTTATTCACCTCCCCAAAAGAATTAATGTCTTAACCATTTCCAAACCCCAACATGACACCATTTGCCTTTGTTATTTGGATTATTCTTAAACCTATAGTGTGTTTTTACAACAAGACTAGAGAGAACAAGAAGATTGGACACAACAAGTTTAATGCATCATGTTCATGTTTTAACTTATATATGTATTGTAACTTGAAAAGCTAAAATTTTGGGTTTAAGGTTGAAATTTTTAGTAGTTTGTAATGGTGTGCTTAATTGTTGCAATGTTGTAATAACACATGGTTGATGGCATTGTTGCAATTGAATCTTGAATTTGAACATGATGAGTAGGTGACAAGTTTGGACTATGCAACTTGTGATTTTAGCAGTTGTTTGTTGCTTATGTAATATTGAATAGATACACAAAACGCTACCACCCCTTGCCATTTCATAATGAAAAACAACATAATCACATTCTACAACTTCATAACTTGCACAAATTTAATGTGGAATGTGCAACAATTAAACAATGAACTAAAGCAATTTTTTGTTCAAAGTTTTAACGACTTGAAGCACATATGATTTGATGGTGTTGAAAAATTGTACATAATCATGATTGGAATGAAAGTGACAAAAAGTTCGCGATGAATCTTACTGGGTGATATTGACAAAACCTCATAGGGAGAAAATGGCAATTCACTTGTCAATGATGGTGACATTTTGATGAATTCAATGGTGTTGCTTGACATTTTTAACAATGTTTTAAAATGTAGCTTTGATGTGATGGCGAGATCTACCACTATCATCCTCTTCAACGTAATGACACTAAACCTTGAACATTGAGTGTTTTTACGAAAAAGGCGAGTTTTGAACCATTGGATCCTTTCATTGGATTCACGACCCTTGGAACAAGGTTGAAACTATTCCCATTATACCCAATTGGTAAATCTGTAAATTTTTCAAGCAAGGCAAGGTGCTTTAGATGATTGATTTTTTGATTTTGCACTACATTTTTCAAGAGAGTATATTATCATAAATAACATTCCCTCCCGTAACACTACAAATATTTTGCCAAGCTTCTACAAAATATTACAATTTTAACATATTGGTATACATCAATCTTGGTATAGAATGGCCTTTTCAACAATTATTGATCTCAAAATAAAGATAACAAGTGAGGGGGCCTTCAAAGGTAGTATCAAATATGTATGAGATATCAATGGACGTGATGTTAAGATTCTTATTATTTGGTCACACACTATTATATAGATTTAATGCATCCAATTGTAGTTGGTTTGCCCCTTGATACTTATAAACAAAAAATCAATACCACCTTTCTTTTCATTCTTATTGGATCCAATTATCCAAAAATACAACAAAATGTGGCTATCATTCTATATTTTGCTTCCTTATGCTATGATAAATAGGAAGCAAGACATATGTTTAGTGGACAATGTTAAATTGAAAGGGGTAAGTGTTGGGCAAGTATCCCAAGGAGTGTTGGGTATTACTTGGGCATCATTTGAACATTACTCACTGAAACCCTCCAAATATCAGTTTAAGTGATATTCAAATTGATATACTAACCTTTAGTTTCCTCTCATGGGAGAATCTAGGTGAGACCTTTACCCTTGAAAAAGAAAAATCCATAAACTAAGAATTGGGAGAATTTTTTTGTTTTTTTTTCCCTCTTGGGTCCCGTTTTTAGCTAAAATGCTTAAGTGGTAGGTGTAGGGGGTAGGTGGTAGTTTCAGGAATAAGGAAAAATGAATCCAAAGTGATTGTTGGGTGTAGGGGGTTAGGTAGGAACTAGGAACTAAATTTTTTTGGAAGAAGGAATCTTAAACCTTAAACCATGCCCAATGCACATTTTGCTTTCAATATAAAAAGACAAGCTCTCCAACTTTTCCCCTTCTCACATTGTGTTTAATAATTTTTAAATAAATTTTAAATGGAAATTGTCAAAATGATAATTGGTTCATGAAAACCGATGAAAATAACCAATTATTTTCACATAGGCAAGAACCAGAAACTTAAAATTAGTCTTGAAAAAAACAAATCCAAATTTGGGACTTGGATCTAGCCTTTAAATGTTAATTAATTAATTAAATCTAGAGAATTGGCATATGTGGTTTGAAAAAATCAATATCCAAACCAAACGAATATCAAAATAATGATATTTGCCCAACATTGGTAAATACAATGAAAACTAATCAACCAAATTGAGATAGAAGGTTGAATATTGTCTCAATAATTCATAACTTAACCTTTGTGGCTACCATGCTCACATCTTTGTACTCATATAAAACAATAAAAAGAAGTAAAACCACAAAGTTTCAAATCAGGAAAGGTTGTTTAGGTAGGGGTCTTTATAGTGCAAAATTAATATTGGATTAATGTTTTAGTATATGGGTAAACCTTAGTTTTCAATCTAGTTCTTTAATAATCTGCCTACTAGTTATATTTTACAATAAGGCTTTTAAAAGGCCAAAATGAACCAATGCCCACCAATGCGCAATGGATGGTAAGTGGTTAAGAAACATTTTTTTTTTTAAATTTCAATTTTTATCTAACCACTTTGATTAGTTTGGTTAATTTTTTTATTACTTTTTTACTAATAACCCATTTGCAAGTTGTTAGTAGGTAAGTAAGAAAAATAACCTTATTTATCTATGTGCCTATAAACCATCTACTTACATAGTAGTCACCTATTTTCTTACCTATCTACTTATATATGGGATTTATTTCTTACACAATGGGTTACTAAGGTTTAGGTTGATTATAACCTTTGCCTCATTCTTTACAATGTGTAAAGTCATGGTTTGGGCACATAGTCGCATCATCTTTTAACTAGATTTTTCTCTCATCAAAATCAAACCCTAATTACCTCTTAATTATAACCATTATTGGAACCAAAAAACAAAACTATGTCCTTTGTTCACTAACTCAACCATCACAAATTTAACATGTGACAAATCAATAATGAAAATTGTGTGAAGTTCGTTCATTCATAGGTTTATACATTTTACATATGAATATTATGTGTTGAAAACATGTTTGACACATGGATAAATGTGTTGATGGATGAAATATGAACCTATGAATGAATGAATGTCACATGAATTTTGCATCTTCCAATAAATCTATGTGTCAAATGTGTTTTTGATGCACAATATCAATGTGTGAAATATACAAATTATGAATGAACGACTTTTGCATGATTTCCATTCCTAAGTCGTGAGATGCTAAATTTGTGATGACATATTAATTTGGATTAACCAAAATTGGCATGGTATTTTTAGGAACGACAAACCAATCAAATAGTTCCATCACAAAAGAGTCACATCATGAATGGTGCAATTATATGGTCTTTCCATTGGGTACAAGGTTTGAGTTTCAACTTTAAACTTCAAATGTTTCATATTTGGATTTTAGTTTTGCAAGACTTCTTTGAAGAGTTTTTTGCTTAAATATATTGGGCATTCAAATGACATAACCATGTTACATATTCTTTATAATGCATGCCCTTGTAATTAGTCCAAGCCAAAAATGATGATAACCACATTTTAAAAAAAATTCTTATTTCTTTATAATGGCGATGAGGTGAGGCAACATGCTAGCCAAGAAGCCCCAATCCTATCCTCTTTTGAGGCTAAGAGGTTCAAAAATTTCAAAATTGGGTATTCACAATGTGTTCTATGTGGTTTTCAATAGGTTCACATTGAGTTTTAAAAATTCTCATATGTTCTCAATAGCATCAAACTAAATCCCATATCTTTTGCCAATGTGACAAACTTGCCCCCTCCAGGTATATGTGGTTTTATAACATCTCAACAATGTGTTCAAAATTAAATGCTAGTGAAATATTGATCAATCATTGACATAATATTATAATGACATTGTAATATAATATCAATCATAACAATGTTTTCCAAGTTTATCACAACATCAAATCAATAATTGTATAACATTTCATTAGCACTTAACCTTAAACACATTGTTAAAATGTTGTAAAAACACAAATAAATAAAGAGAACATAATTGTGATTTGAAAAGTTTTATTGTTATAAACTTATATAAGTAGATCAAGAGGATATTCAAAACTTTTCTAATTGAACAATGTTCAAAATCAAGATTTTTTTCGGTGATGGGCCAATCTAATCACACACAAAAATAATTTAAAAAATTTTAAAAAAATTATATACATATGCTTAACTTTGGGTGTCCTAAAATAATTTCATGTAGCCAATAAGACACCTCAACAAGCATTATGAAGGTGAGAGAGAGAGGTGTTTTATAGGATTGTGGTGTTCCCAGAGGTTCCACCAAGTTGGGTTTTTGGGTTTTTATTATTCCCATAAAGTTCCCAAAGGATTCTCAGTGTGCTCCCCAACATTTTCCCAATGAGCCCCCACACTTTTATCCCGTATATTATAGCCCAAAGATTTCTTCTTTTTCACCTATATTATAGTGCACCCTCTATACCATTGGTTAAAGTGGGATCATCTTCAAGACTCTAAAGGGGTATATGATTTTTCAAAGAACCTTTCTAGGCTTCAAGAGACATGACTTTAAAAAAGAAACTCAATTATGAAAAATTCTTCTTGGTCCAATTGTGAACTCAAGTGTTACGAGCCCCCAAGTTTTAAGGTTTGAGTTGAGTTGAGTTGAATTGAAAGGGTGGTCAAAGGTTTAAGATATGAAAAGACAAAAAAGAAAGAAAGAAAAATTATGACGAAAAAGACATTGATTGGTTTTAATACTCAAAATTCTAAAATAAAATAAATTATCAATGAAAAAAAATTCTAAAACTCAAATAATTTTAGCTTTGTTGGTTCAAAATTTTGTGAAATGACCATCATGCACATCACCTCATTGGAGAGGGGAGGGGGGAGGGGCTTTCCACATTACAAAAATGAAGTAATACATGAAGTAAAAGTAAAAGGTCTCAATAGGGTAGGTACCTTACCTAGTCACAATGTAGGTGTTAGTTCACACTTGGATTTAAAAATAATAAAAACAATTTAAATTTATTATAATTAATTTTTAAAAAGAAAAAGAAAAAGAAATTAAATTTAAAATTTTTAACTATTAATTTAAAATTAAAATTTAAAAAAAAAAAAAAAAAAAACCCACTTCATCTTTGCTGAGTCTACCTTGTATAATAAAAGAATCTTTGATTGCCAACGACTTTAAGTACTCCAGTTGTGATTATTAATTAGCCCACACCCATTGAAGGATGGAAGCAACTGGGATCCTTCCTTCCTTCCTTCCTTCCTTCGCTGCTGCGTACGCGCTCATAATCACTCGCTCATGGAAGTGCTGAAGCGGATCAACAAACTTGTTGACATTCGCAAATCCTCCGACTAATCTACTCCTCACTCGCCTTCGCATTTTGCACGCACTTGTCGTTGCTGCCAGCGATCCTCTCTTCCATCGATTGCATTTTTCCATTGATAGGCGCTCGCTTGTGGTATGTCTGTGGATCGTGTTGGGGGTTTTTTTTTTTTTTTGGTTTTGTTTTTGGGGGGGGGTTTTCTTTCCCAGTTTGGTGGAAAGGATCGAGCGGGAAAGTTGCGTTTGTTGAGGTTCAGGTTGAAGAGAAACGGGAGTTTGTGAAAGGGATGATGGAATAGGAGGAGGAGGAGGAGGACGATGATGATGATGATGATGATGCGGAGCAAAATGGAAGTGGGAGGAAGGTGGTCGACTGGAAAGCACGGCCGACGAAGTCATGGCTGTCTTACTCTGACGACGAGGAGTATACGAGGTTCGTGTGGGCTCTATGGGGGGAAATACCCTGATATCTGAAATTCTCACATCTCGGAACAATTGAGACTAGAACGGCCAGGCATGTGTCTCTAGTTTCTTTGGTTATTTTCATCTCTCTTTTTGAGGGAAATTGGTTATGGCAGAGACTAGCAGCACAACAATTTTGTAATTCAAAATTGTATTTGAACAGTGGTGCTTGCTGCACAAGCAAACTTCTTTTTCCCCTTCAAACAAACTATGGTCGATGGAGAGATTGCGTTGGGGGGTTGTGGTGAGATTAGAGAGAGGTACTCTAGAAATGGGAGTTGCATCTTTTAAATGCCTGATGATGACTTGGTCTCATGTGTGGTTGCATGCATTACAGAGGATGTTGACATCACCGGAGTTTTGTGATTGAAGGAGCATGCAATGGTTGTGTCTCAGATGGAATCCCTGGTTGGGATGAGATGGATGGCAATCAAGGAAATCAAGGAAATCAAGTACTGACTGGTAATTGTGGAGAGGTTGAAGGATGGCATCAGGCCATGCCATGGCCAGGAAGTCTCAAAATGGATGTTCCATTCTGCAATTTTATGTTGCAGTACTTGCTCTGCTGCAAGCATTCTACGTTGTCATCCCTGTAGTGGAGGGCATGGCCTCTGGCAAGCCAGCATGGATCAATGACAGGGCTATGCTTTTAGACAGCATACCAACACTGAACAAAAATCGACGGGACACAGAGATGGACTCAAAGGTGACAGCCATGTGGGGGTCAGAGGATTTAGTGTCAGAGAAAAAAGATGTTGTCCATGTACAAGAGGTTGTGGCCAAGCCTGTTGTGGAACAGAGAGTTCCAGTGTCAACTGTTGCACTACTCACATTGGGGATGGCAGTAGCAACAGGGCTGGGGGCAGTCCCCTTCTTCTTCGTGGAGTTGGAAGCACAGTGGGCTGGAATGTGCAATGGCATTGCTTCAGGAGTCATGCTAGCAGCAAGCTTTGATCTCATACAAGAGGGCCAAAAGTATGGATCCGGTAGCTGGGTGGTTGTTGGCATCCTGTTTGGTGGATTGTTCATTCTCATCAGTCAGAAGATGTTGGAAGGCTTTGGGGAAGTCAGCATGCTAGATATGAAGGGGGCTGATGTGCGCAAAATGATTCTGGTCGTTTCCATTATGACACTGCACTCATTTGGGGAAGGGTCAGGAGTAGGTGTCTCATTTGCAGGCTCAAAAGGATTCTCGCAGGGGTTAATGGTGACTATAGCAATTGCTGTTCATAACATTCCTGAGGGATTAGCAGTGAGCATGGTACTTTCACAACAAGGAATATCAGCCAAGCATTCCATGTTGTGGAGCATCTTCACTTCTCTGCCCCAGCCCTTGGTGGCTGTCCCTGCATTCTTGTGTGCAGAAACTTTCACCCAATTCTTGCCCTTTTGTACAGGCTTTGCAGCTGGATGCATGATATGGATGGTGATTGCAGAGGTGATGCCAGACAGTTTCCGGGATGCAACCCACTCACAGGTGGCTTCAGCAGCCACACTTTCAGTGGCATTTATGGAAGCTCTTAGTGCAATTCTGGATAACTTTGATCATGCCCCAAAGTGGGAGAATTTTTCTGCATTGCTGGTGTCCCTTCTCTTTGGATTGGGACCCTTTTTGGGGGGGCTTGTTATCATGCTACTTGTGAGTTCAGTGAGATTACCTGCAACACTTCTAACTGGAATTGGTGCTGGAGTTGCCTTGGTGTTGGCTACCTGGCGGCCCCTGCAACTATGGTCTGGGGGGAAAATGAGCTTGTTCCAAGTCTGCTCTCTTTTGGGTGCTGGTGTTTTTCTCCACTACATCGTAAGGAAAATGATCAAAATAAAAACCAAGGCACCAAAAGATGAGGTAATTCGATCAGATCCTGGAAAGATCATGAGCCCAGTGGCACAAAGGGCTTGCATTGCGTCACTAATGATAGGGTTTCATGCCTTTGCTGAAGGATTAGCATTAGGAGTTGCAGCACCGAAAGCATATGGTCTTGGTGTCCATTTACTCCTACCTGTTTCACTTCATGGTCTACCAAGGGGGGTCTCAGCGGTCAGCACAATTTATGGTGGTACAGGTAGTGGAAGGGGTGCATTGCTTGCAGCTGCTCTCACAGGATTCGCTGGTCCAATTGCTGCCATTTTGGCCATCCTTCTGGGAATAGGTTATCAAGGGCTTGACTATTGGATGGTGCTGGCTTGTGGGAGCCTCTACCCAGCCTATGGTGGTAACCTTCTTCAGCGAGCTCTTCGTGTGAACCTCAAGAGTACTTTTCTGGGGCTTTTGTTGGGCTTAGTGTTTGCAACTGCCTGCCTTACCAGCACACGCTTGGTGTGCTTGCACACACCATACTGCAATTCAGCCCCTGAGACTGTAACATAGAGAAATCCTCCTTCCAACATTGGGTTGGTCATGAACCCACACTAGCAGTTGAGGTCAATTTGGGCACCCTTCATGCAAAAGCAGACACATCTGGGCCAAAAAAGACGCTCCATGTTGTGCCACCATCATTTAGGACATTGGTTGAAGTGAATTCAGGTACCCTCAATGCAAACACATACAATTCCAGGTCGTGGAAAGATTCCATGTTGTGCCACCATCATTTGGGGGTGGGTGGAACTCAAAATTGTTGCAGCTTCTGTCTCAAATAATGAGAGACTATGGCTTGTAGTTAGATTAGTTCTTCACCAACTTTAGGCTCGTCCTGGTTGCAGAGAAATCCTATAGGAACACAAACAGATAGCTAGCTTAAGAAGTAAGATCTTGAAATCAGGGATTCAGCTTTGGTGTGTCAAGCTTTGCCACCATTCTGGACATCAATCAAAGTCCTGTTGAGTATTTGAGATGTGCAACAACCTTCAGTTGATCAAACTTGAAAACACTTGATTGAGATATTTGAGCTATTCCAGCAGATTTGGGGGGACTGTTTGAATTCTACCACGTTTGCAGTGCATTAGTGACCCTAGAGGGTGCTCCTGTGATGTAAGATGAGTTTCTATAATTGATCTAACTTCACTGATTTTATATGCCATTCCTTTGGGGGCTAATTTATTTTCTGAGGACAACCTGTTACCATGGATTCAATGTTTTAAGGAAATGCATTGGACTAAACTTATTTTGTTACACCCGCATTCATGAATCATTTGCATTCATAAATCATTTGACAGTTTATACTCTCGCAACTTACTACTTTTTCCTCTTCATGCATGAACCTTTCTTTTTAGAGTTAGTGTGTTCTCCTTTTGCATTGATGGATCTCTACAACCTCCAAGGCTGACCTAAGGAAGCCAAGATCATGGACATGAAGTATATTGGATGGATGGGTTTTAAAGATGATGGGTTGATGGGTGACCCACAATTTATGTGTTGAAGGTTTCTTATCAAAAGAATGCAACACCATTGCTATATATTAACCCTTCCAGAGTGCTCAGAACACCCCATCCTTTGTGGAGGAAAAAGTTCTGCTCGGTTATGTGCCTTCCAGATACACTAGGAATTTTGTTGTCAAGCACCCTTATTTATCTCGGGAATGCTCCACCCACTCCTAAGGCATTACCCTACTCTTAAATTTTCCTTTCCTCCTATGGATGATTTCTTTTTTAGAATGATGCAATGCAAAGAGAAGCTGCCCTAGAATTGCAGGGAGAATCTGCCCTAGAAATTTGAGATTTTTTTATCATAGAGGACTCTGAGTAAAAGAGCGTTACGGAGTTGTGGATGAGGGAATAGAGGGGCTAATTACAGGCACAACAGATGGCCTACAGGGATGAATTTTTATGGATGTGGATTTGTTTTTTCATCCTATTGTGATGAAGCCCCTTGAACGCGGAGCTGCTAACCTTGTGTGTGTGTGTGTTGGTGGGGGGATTGTTGCAGAAACAAGTGAGGGGGAGGGTAACGATGGCGTTGGCTGTGTCCTTCTCCCCTTCCTTCTCTCTGTCCTTGCGCTGCAGTTCTCCCTGCGGACATCATTCTGGTATGTTTCTTTCTTGTTTTCGCCATTTCGTGGTTTTTTCTCATTGTGATTTATACTTTTGTTGTTTGTTTGTTTGTTTGTGAGTGGGATGCAAGCAGTGGAATTCTTTGGAAATGAAAGTTAAATACATCGTTCCCTTCTCTCTTTCTATTGACAATTGTGAGGATGAAGATGACATTTTCTCCAGAGCTGGGAATTCGACATGTCCTTAGGGCAAACTGTTTTTTTGTTTGTAGGTTCAAGAAACAAGTCATGGAATTCCGTTCACCAGTTTCAGTCCTTGAATGGGAAGAGTATTCCACCTGGATTCTGTGTCGTCCCCTTGAGGTAGGTTACTCTTCTTTCTCTCTGTCTCCGTTTCCTTGCTTGCATATGGCCAAGGGTATCTCAGGGTTTATGGTCTAAGTCTAGGCACAATTCAATTCTGTGTCACAAACCCTAGCCAGCTTTGAGGTCAAGGAAAATGCATGATGCTGGAGTTAGCTGTTTAGTTTTAGGGTTTTTGCAGCTTGTAGCTATAATACCCTTATAGTCTCAAGCTTCCAGGGTGTTAAGGCTGCTGGAATCCTGCATCCTAAATTGCCTTTCTTTTCCCTCTGCACCCCCTGTAACTCGGGGTTTTGATGTCAACAACAATTAAGTTTTGGTGGTTTTTATGTGTATCAGGGTATCATGGCCAAGATGGAACTTGTCAACTGGTTTTACTTGTACTGCAATGGATGCTTCCATCGGTGGTGCAGGGCCAGGTACATGTTCCATGCCCTAAATCACAGGTTCATAAACCTGATTTCAATCTCTTGTTTCTTTTACATCTTTTAAGTCTCTGAATTTACTTCTTTGTACATGCAACACAACACTGCTGCAGTCCTTGCAGTAGGTATGCAATGTATCAAATATTCTCTGTTATTCAAAGGGTTTGATTTTTAAAGGTTAAATATGGGTCACCACAGTTTCTTCAAATCATATGGAACACAATATGAAATAACTATTTGGAGGTTTTTGTTAATCCATGGGGAAGTAGGTGGTATTCATGATAGCATCAAAGTGACATCTGTTGTTAATTAAGCATTCCAATTCTGAACAGTTCAACCAGTATTTCCGAGAGTGAATGTACGTGACCCCTACAAGCGTCTGGGAGTAAGCCGTGACTCCTCTGAAGAAGAGATTCGAGAAGCTCGAAATTATTTGTCTGAACAGGTAACTTGCAAACATTTGACCCATAGTGTAAAGTGTTCTTGGGACCTGGTCTCAGTGTATTGAGGTCTAAAACGTTTTGTCACCAGGTCCTTGTTGAATTTTGTGACTTTTCAATCTAGTTCTGTTCTCCGGATTGAAAGGAAAACTCAATCTGTTTGTCCATTATTATGAGCTGTTTTGTGTCCAGGAAATGTCTGTTTGATATCATTTGGAGGTTGATATCATTTGTCTGAATGTACCTGAATGTAACTTACATAATTCTTTCTGCTAAAAGTCAGCATCTGTGTGTTGGTTTTGCTGAACTCTTTTTAAGTATGCGGACCATGAAAGAAGCCGAGAATCCATAGAGGCTGCATATGATAAGATTATAATGGGCAGTTTCCGGGAGCGGAAGAGGTCGAAAATCAATTTGAAGAGCAACTTGAAGAAAAAAGTGGCAGAGTCACCTCCATGGATTCGGAATCTTGCGAATATGGTTGAAGTTCCCAGTTCTACTGTGATTTCTCAACGGGCTATTCTCTTTGGACTTCTTGGAGTTTGGAGTGTAATGAATCCTGCAGAAGGGGGCCCTGCTTTTCAGGTCACATCTCCCCCTATTACAGTTCTATTATCAGTTACACAAGTCTGGGAGTGAGTTCCAGTTGACATTTGTATGGTGGTTGGCTCATTGTTAGTTGAGTTTTCAATGTACCTGATGTTTATTTACCCCACAATTTGCAGGTGGCAGTCTCACTGGCAGCATGCATATATCTTCTACATGACCGCTTGAAGAGTCTTGGTAGGGCTATGGTTCTTGGGTGCGTTCTCTTCCACAGAATGTTCAGTTTTTCCATTTGCATGTGTGCATTTGATGTTTCTATGCATTCTTGCTGAATCATCTCAAACCTAGTAACCTGGAGCTGATATCCAATATAAGATTTGAAGTATCGTAATTTGTTTTGTGGGGTTGGTTCTAGATATCATAAGTGATTGATGTTGAGCATGCATGATCACTGAGCAAGCCCTGTAATCTCAACTGGTCCTGTTTCTTGTGCACAGACTGGGAGCTTTGGCAACAGGGTGGCTATTGGGCTCATTTTTGGTTCCGGTTCTACCTGCACAAATTATCCCTAGAACTTGGAGCCTGGAACTTACCACAGCTCTCATCTCCTACATTTTCTTGTGGGTTGCTTGCACATTTTTGAAATAGACCTACTTTCCATTGGGAATTAATACCAGGCTAAATGATTTGTTCAACTGACAGATCAGAGGAAAGAAAGAGAGACAAAAGGTTAGTGAAATCTTCAAAAGATCCAACAAGTGTAGGCTTTTCTATTTTGTTCCTCTGTCAGAGAAAGGAGGCTGTAGACTGCAGTCTGTGTAACCCCCTTGTGCCACAGCATATGAATTGACAAACCAGCGCCTATGACATAGTTAGACTAGACTCTGGTGGGTTCAAATTTTAGTAGAAGAGAAAGAAATTGGAATGCCAACTGAGGATGCATCGAATACATGACCATGTTCCAGCATTGTGCCTGAAACTTAAAATGGTGAGAAAAGTTTTGGTCAATTTTTGAGACAGGCTTAGTATGCAATGAATAACTATTTACAATAGGCCAATGGGGTTCTGGATCAATGCCTTTCATGCCCTTTGAAGATCTTTGAGCTTTAAAGAAAAGGGATGATTTCAACCCTTCTTTACTTGAGGTTCACTGTACATCCATCTGTGATCATCATGTACAAAGAGTTTTCTATATGAATGCAGGCAGGAGAACCCTGGGGATTTGTGTGGAGTAATGCCCTGGCAGCAGAGAATTACCCAGTGTAATGACTGTGGCAGTACAATAGGCCTCCCACTGCCTCCTTAAGATTGGGACTAATCTCATTAAGAAGTGTAAGAACCCTCCTTGCAAGAACCCTCTTATCTTCTAGAAACACATAGATATAAGGTACCCTTCAAGTAAACTATGAAATTTGTGTGAGTGCTTTACCTGTAATGTGAAGACCCAGGGTGGGGGCTTTCCCAGAATAAGGGGCTTAGGACAAAGTAATAGTTGAGTCTGGTGCTGAGATGGGAGCATATCTTGAAAAGGGGCATAGGAGGACACAATGGAAGATGCTAAATACACTCTAATTGAGCAGTGAATAAAAATAATGGCACTGCATGCATCCAAGAGGTGGTGAGGAGGCATTCAAAAAAAGTTGTATAGAAATTATCTTTCAAAATGCTCAAAATGAATTAGAAAGTTTGGCTACTGCTCTGTTACACTGAAAATGTACTCTACACAACCACAAAACTATATTGGTCAAGAAATCCTCAGAACCTGCAAAGATGAGGCAACCAGCTGCACCTTAAAGTATTTGGAAACGAGTGCATCAAGGTTTCTTGCGATTAGCACCTGTGTGAAAAGTTTTGTGACTTTCGTGGGAACAACATTATTGCAGGACTGATGGAACTCGGTAGTAGTAGTGGTGAAACTTGTTGAGCTAAAAACAAATTGAATTGTGCAAAGACATTGTCAATCATGTTAATGGCTTCAATTTCATCTGTGGCTCTTTTTCTCTTTCTTCTTGATGTACGGATAGTTGCAAAGCATGGAATTCTTGAGGGAAAACCATGACCAGCACCATCTTGCAAAGCTTGCTTCAATTTGTTGCAGGCTTTGTTGTCAACCACTTCAACTTCGAATGTAGAAGGAGCAATGAGAGTGAACACAACATGGTCCCCTGCTTTTAGTCCATTAGTTGTCCTGAACTCTCTCCATCCACTCCCAATGCTTATTCTAAGTGACCCAATCCTCCCGCTCTTGCCAAAACACACTTTCATGTTCTGGACTTCAGCAAGTTTTCCTCGCATTGTCACTTCTGTGCCGATCTCGCCACCATACTCCATTAGAAATTTCTGAGGCAACTCCTACAAAAAATCCATCAAATGGTTTAAGGTGTATCATGGTATTTGCAACTCAATTTGAGAAGATTAGTAGCTTACACAAGCACACAAAAATGATAAGAAAGAATATCCATTCAATTTGTAACAAGAAGATAATCAAAAGTACTACCATACTATAAGATCCAACTATTTTTGGTTTTTAATTCCACTACCCAGATCTCATGGGTGGAGGGACTTGCAAGAGGTTTTTAAATTACCAACTGGCCATGATGAGACACGCTGCAAGCTGAAAGAATCTTGTGGAATTTTGGTGGTTTTGAATCACGTCTATCTATTGTTGCCGAAACATGTGCACCTGGCACCATAGACATGTTGTTTATATGTGGAGAATCTTGCGAAAATTTGACACTTCCAAACCACACTTAGCTATTTGTAGAACACGTGTGCATGCATGTGACCGACACAATCATGATTATGAGTAATGCATGGACACAATATAACTATTTCAGCTCTCTAATCAACTCATGCACCACTAATCTGCTAACAACATCTAGCTCTCAATCCTCCATTCCCATGTATCATCACAAGTCCCACATGTTACAAACAACTGCAGTCATGAACTAATAAAAATTGAATTGTTTCCCATCGAGGTATATTATAATCTGAAAGCCAATTCAATAGAGCTCTGCAGCAGCCGCCTCACTCAAGGTAACTCAATGGAACCTCCCCTCCCCCCCTCCTCTTCTTCCTCCCTCCCAAGCACTTGCTAATCTTGGTTATATTCATGGCCGCCACCACACACACATACACACACACACACACACACACAGCCCAAAAACCCAAAATAAACTTCCTGCTTCTCTTCAGCCTTTTCCCATCCATCCACCCATGTAGGCTACTTGACCAGGCCATCATTTTATGAATCATGGCTGCAACTACTCTTTTTACACATGGAGTAGTGAAGGATGTACCTCTTGAGGCGTTTCCCCACTCAATCCACCCAACGCCATTTAACAATCATGGCTGCAACTACTATTACTGCAGAACAGCAGGGCCTCGGTAGAGGTAATAACTGATGGGCGGCGCACATGATTGTGAAAACCTTGGGTTCTGCCTGCCTGCCTGCCTGCTTGCTCCTTGAAATCCGCTGGCAGAAGGCAAGATCAAATGTGCACAAGCACACATTGTCTGCCCACCTTTTGAGCTGCTCCATCTAATTTTTCTCTCCCTGCCCTCTAGGCGATTTGTTATTAAAAAAACATTCCATGCATGCATGGGAAGCTCCTATCTCAGTAGCTTGTCCCTAAAACAAACCATTAGGATAAAGCATGTGAGGAGTGCCAATTGGGTGGCACCAACAACATGCCCCAGGGATGTTGCTTTTCTTTTCTTTTCTTTTTGAAGGGGTGAGCCAATTGCATGGCATAAACATGCCCCCAAGGGATGTTTCTTATCTTTTTGAAGGGGTGGGGGCTTGATTTCCCATCAAGTTCCCAAACAGGTGAGCACAGGTGATCATGAAGGTGAACGGTGAGACTCGTAAGAGACTCAAAGCAGAGTGCTAAACAGAGAGCGCTGCAGTTCGTGGGCAGGACAGAAGGGGGAGCTACAGTGCCAAGCAGACGTCTGCCGGGTGTGGCAGAGCAGAAAGTCGAGATTTTCCGCCTGTCAGGTTTTGTGGAAGATCGCGGGCAGATCTGCTTCTCGCGCAGCAGACAGTCTGCCACGCTTCATCCTTCGTGTGCACGACCCATGCGGAATGCCATCACTTGTTTGACTGAGATCAACTAAAATCAAACAGTTTGTGTTCCTACTGACTACTACAGTTTTTTTAAGTGTTCCTTGAAATAATGTCGTCAGTTAAGTCGAGAAATCTGCTTAAGGATGGACGCTCACCACCAACCTGGCTCCATCAGGAAATTGAAAACAAAAACCACGGCATACATATTAGAAAGAAACCCATTTGCCATCATTTGACTCAATTCATTGCGGTTGGATAGTGTGGGTGATCGACCAGCTGAAGACATCGGGAACGTCCCTCGATGCTGAATTAAGTCTAGAATCACCAGCTTTTATGAACGAGACTTGAACCCCATGCCCATTAAATGCATCTTCTGAGACTTCAATCCCAAGATCTCACAATATGGAATCCAATGCATCAACCCAAACTTCAGTCCCCAGATCTCACAATATGGAATCCAATATGCATTCGAGACCTGCTGTTTGCAGCAGGTGAGGGTTCTTTTAGGCTAGGCCCTCCTTTCAGAAGGTCCTAACTCCTCCCCTTTCCTTCTTCTTTGATATGCTTCTGGCAACAGGAGGGGGTTTGGGAACTTGATGTTCTCCTTGTAATTCACCCTCTTAGATGGTTCTTTTGTTTTCTTGGACATGGGTCCTTCCATTTTGTTCCTTTGTATTCCCACTTTTTTGGGTGCTTTGGTTTATATATGATTGGCAAGGGGGTTTCATCAATGGACATGGTTTCTCAAACAATTGATTACAATATCCATGGCTATTGTTTCTAGTCAGGTTAACAAGTATCACATAAACACTGAAACTCAGACAAAACTGAAATCGACCAAAGCAAATCAAACACTAAGGCATCACTTGAGATGAGGATCCAAGCTCCAAATTCCTAGGAACCAATTTGGACTCATTTGAAACAAGGGGTGTGCCACACTGTGGCCTTGCCATTTACATTATTTAACAGGACCTTAAGGCAAAAGAAGAATTATGGAAACTCAAGTATTTCACCATGCCAAAATATAATCTTCAAAACAATCCTCTAAAAGCAAACCAAAATCCTTCAAGATATTATAACTCTGTAAGTAATCTCAAGTTTAAACACAAGCCAAAATATCATCTTTCAAAAATCCTCATATAAAAATAGACCTAAGGGCCAAAATCCCTTAAGCTACTATACTCTATAATGAATCTCAACACAATTTCATTGCCATGGTAGGCAAGGCCAACACATTGAAGCCTTAAGTTGAAGCCTGCCTTGGACCCTAGCTTGCATCTTGATTCTTCAAAACATGAGCTCTCCTTTTTAGCCTTTTTTTTTTTTTTTGGGGGTCCAAACCAATTGATTTTCCCTCCAAAATGGTGCCAATTTGTCACTTTTTGGACTTGGACCCTCATCTAAAGACCATGGGTCCAATTTATGGCTCTCATTCAATAGGATTGCTCTCTTTCATTGGACCATGGACTAAGTTATTGCTTCCACAAGATGCTAAATCCTCCTCCCCCGCCCCCAACCCCAAGAGCTTTGTTCGACACACTTTTGAGCTTGCCTTTTTGTTCTTTGAATGGTTTTTTATAAAATGGCACTCAAAAGTTTTTCATGTTCTGCATGTTTTGTTGTTGCAAGTCAAATTCAAACATAACATCTCTCATATGTGAGAGCAAAAGTACCAATCAGCAACATAAATTTGAACACAAAAATGAATTTTTTTAATAAAAAACTTAACATATGCATAAGGTGAAAACAATCAAACCCTACACTAGAATCCAAGTGATTGAACATTGTAATCACTTTTTGCATGGAAATAAAGGGCCGATAGAATTATAGCTCCAAATTGCTTCTAGTAAGTGGTAACTAAAACCTTTGCCTCGTGATAATTGCCTAGGACTTGTTTTATGTAGCAGCACATTACTATGCCTCTTTTCATGTGGACTTTGTCACTTGACCTTGACTTTGCACCTCTCCTTAAAATGCAACAAACAGGGTCACAAACTCACAATAAGGCATGGATAGGGGGTCATTTTTGCTAAATTACAACTACACTTACACCTAAGGAGTCTAGCTAGGGGTCCTACTTACCTAGGGGTCTACCTACTTACCTAGCTTCTCACTTGAGAGATTTACCTACCCACTTATTGAAGGGGTTTATTTAGCTACCTAAGAAGTCATGCTACCTACTTACCTAGGTTACGGATTCTCCTACCTAGGCTTTCAACCTACCTATCAACTTACTTGCTTATCTAAGCTTTGACCCAACTACCTACTTATTTGCTTACCTAGGTTACCGACCATCCTACCTAGGCTCTACTTTAACTACCTACTTGACTATCTAAGCTACATATATTTGGAAACTTTTATTTTTATTTGGAAACATTGTTTTATTTTTACAAATTTCTATTTTAATTTTGAGAAAGTTCTATTACTTTATGAAATGATCTTTTTATTTCTTTTTTTGGAATTTTTTATTTATCTTTAGAAATTTTCATTAAATTATATCTGAAAATGGTTATGCTGATTTGGAAATTTTTATTTTATTTCTGAAAACTTCTATTTTACTTTATAATTGTTATTTTTGTAGTTGATAAATTGGTGGAAACTTTTGTAGACTTGTGGGAGTTTAGAGAATTTAAAAACTTAAAGCTAAGATGAAGGATTGCCTTTAATTTTCTAAATCCTTTTTGAAGATTAAACCCATGTCTTTTGCTTGCTTAAGATTTGCAATTTTCACCTTGTTTTGTTTTTGTTGGGCCACTAATAAAACATCTCTACTTTGATTGAAATTGTTTAGGCATGAATATAATATTAATAAATTGAATGTTGGACATGAACTTTTTGGTTTCTCAGCCAATACATTAGGGCTTAAAACTAATATAGAGCTTGGAGCACTAATTCATTTACTATTGAAATACTAAGCGCAACAATTAGCTTGATATCATCTATAGAAGATTGTTGTCTCTTTTTGAAAAAATTAGATGCGTGGTCATCCATAGTTTTTAATTGTGCTAGAAGTTCATGGCATTGCAAAGTTGTTTTCTTGAAGTGTTTTTCATTGAATGTTTTCGTTTTCAGCACTTTTACTACCGCCCACAATAAGTGCTTGAGAGTTTTGTTTTAGAATGGCAAGTTTGGGTTTTGTTCTTTGTAGGCAACATAGTACACAATTTTTTCATACTACATTAGGTGTCAATTGGGTGACATGTTTTTGCTCTTGTTGTATTGCCCAAAATACACATAATACATCCTTGCCATTTTGTTACTTGGGTGGGTGGATTCCATGAAAATTTTCTAGTTCTTTTTTAATTCATGTTGCATTTGGTTTTTGGTATGCTATTGCTATGAGATAAAATTCTTGTGTTGGTGAATAGCAACCATTTCCTTGTAACTCCATAAAAATGATAAGGTTTGTTAAAGAGAATTTTTTTTTTGAAAAGGGTTTACTAAAGGTTTGAAAGTTTGTTAAAGGTTTTAAATAAAGTCTATTTAAGGTTAAAGTTTAAGGCTAGGGTTTAATTAACGTCAATTCAGGTTTTAAGATTCAGTGTTTAAGATCCAGCTGCCATTGTTACTTTCTTCTTCTCTGCAACACCACCACAGAAAAAAATGACAACACATTGTTGTAATTTTTTTTTTCTTAAACACAAAGAAGAAAACAACAACACCACCAGAAAAGAAGGCGATGGTAGCAAGTTGTCGTTGCCTTCTTCTTCTGAACACAACAAGCTATCATCACCTTTTTTGCTACAACAATAGCCCCAAAAAAAACAACGGGGAGGTAGGTAAAAAAGGAAAATTTTGGGACAATAACAAGCTTGTTGCCATCGCCTTGTTCGCAACAAAAAACAAAAGAAAAAAAAAAGCAACGACATGCTTGTGTCGTCGCCTTTTTCGCTTCAAACAAAAACAAAAATAGAAAGAAGAAGACAATGGCGTCTTTTTCTCAAGCAAAAAACAAAAAAAAACAAAAAAAAAACAAAAAAAAATCATAGAAAAAAAAAAAGAAAAAAAAAAAAAAGGAGATTTTCTTTATTATTTAAATTCTATATTTATTTTTAAAT
>Ga0116231_10003437_pt1 | contig 32906 bp, 24 predicted proteins | sample S1TSphgellanicum_2_FD_89695 | JGI IMG/M metagenome (GOLD analysis project Ga0116231, IMG submission 89695) | Host-associated microbial communities from peat moss isolated from Minnesota, USA - S1T2_Fd - Sphagnum magellanicum MG | ecosystem: Host-associated > Plants > Peat moss > Unclassified... | reverse complement strand
TGCGGAGGAAAGCAGGCAGATTATGCATGAATCCACACATAATGTACCTGTTCCATTGTTGTTGCAACAACACTGTCCCCAACACGACTTTACAATTCCGATGATACTCCAAACCATCTAGGTAAGAGGTGGCGACTCTGATTACGAGCCCAGTGAAAAGTTTATGTCACCCAATCGTCATGAATCGGGAACCAAATGGAAGGAGATTTGTGAGTGAATCAGGATCGACGCCGATTTAGGTGAAATTGGGCAGCAACAACTCTGGGGAATCCTAGAGAGATACCAAGACGTCTTTGCTTGGAACAAGGGCGAAATGGGTTGCTGCACCATTGGGGAGCATAGCATCGACACGCAAGGATTTCCACCTTGCAAAGCATTTCCTGGTAGACTATCTTACTGGGAGGAAGCTGAAGTAAAAAGACAGATTGATGCATTGGTAGACTTGGGTAAGATGAAGCCCAGTATCTCCGAATATGCCTGTTGGGTGACTCTGCCAGTAAAGAAGGATGGAAGCAGGCGTTTCTGTGGGGACTATCGGCCTCTCAATACTCAAATGCACAGAGATATGTTCCCAATGCCACTCGTGGAGGATGTGATTGATCAGCTGGGCAAGTCAACGTGGTTTACAAATCTAAACCTGCAGTTTGGGTTTTGGCAAATTCGAATGGCTCCAAAAGACAGCTCTGATCACCAAGACTGGGTTATACGATTGGACAGTGATGCCATTCGGACTCAAGAATGCAACGAGTACATTCACTCGAACCATGTCAGAGGTTTTTAAGGATTTGGGGAGCAAATTCCTGAAGGTGTTCGTTGATGACCTCAATGTGCATAGTGAAAGCTCGGGGGAGCACCTCCAACATCTAGATGCGGTGCTCTGCAAACTTAGGGAAGTGAATTTAAAACTCAACCCAAACAAGTGTTGCTTTGTTGCCAAGACTATCACCTTTCTGGGTCATGTAGTGAGTAAGGAAGGTATCCGACCCGACCCTCGGAAAATAGAAGTGGTGTTGCATTTCCCAACATCGAAGAATGTCCCAAGCGTCAGATCATTCTTAGGTCTGAAAGATTACTACCGCAAGTATGTTAGAGGATACTCGAACTTGGCAGGTCCGTTGTTTGAATTAACGAAGAAGGACGTTGCATTTGTATGGGATATGCGTTGTGAACAGGCATACCAGGTGTTGAAGGCAGCACTAGTGGATGCGCCAGTGCTCACAAGACCGAATTTCAAGCAAACCTTCTGGTTGGACGTGGATTGGTCGACCAAGGGAATTGGAGCCATTCTGTCACAAAAGGAAGGGAAGTTCGAAAAAGTCATAGCGTATGCCAGCAAGAGCCTGACTGAGGCTTAGAGGAAATTCCATCCGATGGAAGGAGAATGCTACGCTCTGATCTGGGGCGTGATGCATTTCAAGCAATATTTGCACATGAAGCACTTCATCCTACGCACAGACCACAAACCATTAGAGTGGTTAGAGACTGTATCTGATGCACATGGTAGGAGAGGCAGATGGGTCAGCATGCTGCAAGACTTTAGTTTCAAGATAGTACACTGACTAGGACTCAGGCACACAAATGGGGATGCCTTGAGCAGGAACCCTGTTGGATCAGCTGCAGATGACGATGATTTTGGTGCAGAGATCCAAGACATTGCAGGTATTCCAGCTTATGAGCCTAAGGAAGATGGAGAGCTTCTCTGTGTTAAAGCAGGGGAGGAAACAGACTGGATGTGTGTCGGCAACCATCAATTGTATATGCTCGACTTTGCATCAACAAAAGATCTATTTGAGGAACCTCTTCCAGAAGAGGGAGCAGTGTCAACGGGAGACAAACCTGAGCAGTGCGGAGGAGTGCGAGCGGCACTGAAGAGAAGAGTGCCTAAGTACTTTGACAAGCGACAACAATTGGAGTTGGCTTTGGCAGCTCAGGAATTGTCTGAGTTTGGGGACCATGAATTGAGTCCTACACAATCCGAGGATGAGGAAGATCACGAAGTAAGGTCAAGTTGCGTTGACATATGGGAGGACACAGATTGTTTAATGTTTCTGAAGGAAGGCGCACTGCCTGATGCAATAGACTATGAAGAAGCCAAGAGGATCAAAAAGAGGGCAAGCAACTATTGTTGGAAAGAGCAGAAGCTTTTCTTCAAAGCGTTACTCGTGCCCAAATCTGAGGAGAGGGTGTCTCTAGTGAGACAGATGCATGAAGACCTGGGGCACTTTGGGGAACAACGGACGTTGGCAGAAGTTTGACGAAGGTACTTCTAGCACAATCGAACTGAAGAAGTGAAGGCAGTGGTCAAGGGGTGCCAACAATGCCAATTGGTGAGATGCTCAGGCAACATCCGATCTAGAGATGAACAATTGAAAAGCATTCTGATTTGTGATTTATTCCATCGAGTTACACTGGACACTACAGGGCCATTACCTAAGACTAAGTCGGGCAACAAGTATATTTTGGTGGCCATCGACCACTACTCGAAGTGGTGCGAAGCAAAGGCGGTTGCTGACCATGGAGCAAAGACAGTAGCCAGGTTCTCGAAGGATGAGATAATTTGTAGGTATGGGGTTCCCAAATTCATGTTGACTGACAATGGGGGGAAGTGGGCTGCAGAGTTCGATGTAATGTGTAGGGATTATGCCATTCAGCACCAACGCACTGCGCCTCAATGGCCTCAGTGCAATGGGATGGCTAAGCGCATGATCAAGACCATCAAGCATGGTATAACTGTGCTTGCTGCTACTCCTGCCAACATGGATTGTTAGGACCAGCAATTAGCCAAGGTTCTGTTTGGGTACCGCTGTGGAATACAAACAAGTACAAAGTTTTCTCCGTTCATGATCCTTACTGGTCGAACACCACGATTGAGGGCAGACAACTACTTGCAAGCCCTGACTGCTGAAACTGACGATGGTGTGGATATGGAAACTGCTGCAGCTTAGTTTCTGCAGAAAGTGGAGCTAATTGCGAGTATCCACAACAACAATCTACTCAATGTGGAGCAAGCTCAGCAGCAACAAAAGAAAGTATATGCTGCCAAAAGAGGTAAACATTTGTTTAAGGGCTTGATTGCAGGCCAGACGATGGTGAAGATGAAGAAGCCAGGGAAAAGAAGAGCTCTGACTGCAAGTTGGGAGGGACCCTACCAATTCATCGGACATTCAGATCAGAAGGGCAACCTCGATTTTGAGGAAGGCTGTCCATTATGCATCGTCCAAGATGCCGATGGTCACCAATGGGAGAGATCTCGTCGAGACCGCCAAATCTTTTATGCTCCACCAGACTAGATGAAGCTGAGGGACTCAACTGTCTAAGAAGGGAAGGGTTACATATGTAACACGAAAGTGGGTTTCCACCCAATGTGAACACCCGGGCATTGAGGGTGTGCTTTGGTATAATTAAGTCGTCTTGATTTTGGCGGCGGATGTTTTTCTCCATGACGGCTGCATGGCTGTGCATGGGACGTTTATGTGAGTGGGTGTGCAAGAGTGAAGGCGGCACGAATGATGAAGAGGAGTGGAGCTGCATTGATGCACCGAAAGGTGGAAAAGGAGGAAACAGCTTGATGGGGAAGCTTGGTGTAGAACAGAACGGGAGGACGCTTGGGTGTGACGGAGTTCTGGAGAGAAGAAGGAGCTTAGTGAAGGAGAGAGGCAGATTTTTGGTGATTAGAGAGCACAAACAGAAAAGGAGGAGGAAGAGGAGGAGCAATCATTATGAAAAGGTAGAGAAAGCTTAGTGTGTGGGTAGCTTGGTTGAAGGTTAGAAACTTCCGCTGCGCCTGACAAATCAGTCAAGTTACTGCAGGAGAATTAGAGAGAGCTCAGAGAGTGCTAGGAATCTGATGTTTCTGTGAACATCTCAGACGAAAAGCAAGTTTGTGCTTTCGGGGAATGTACAGAGTTTGTAATGAAACAAGAGAGTTTCCCTTGCCAGCATCTGTGGGAATGTGTAAGGCAAGAGATAGATCCATTGAAATCTTGTTTTGCTGTTGTGTAGGAAGAAAAATGCTTGCAGGTCTGTGATTTCGTGATGCTCGTCTGAAAGAGCTAGTAGGTAGGTTGTGTGTTGTGTTTTTGGAGGAAAGAGTTGTATGCGAGTGACTCAGGAGAACATGGACGCTTGGTTTCATTGAAGGCAATCAGTGCGCTGTGTTTTCAGGACCCTCTCTTTTTGGTTACATATTTACAACGAAGTTGAAAATTGGCTTAAAATATGAATATTTCAATGATATTGAAAGTAACATTTTTTTCCATTTCCATTTTCAAATCATGATGCTACAAGACATATCACAAATATCACAAAAAAAATTTAATAATTATTTTTAGATGTTCAAAATGGTTTTTTAAATTATTACGATTTTTGGGATTTAAAAAATTCCATAGCATAATAAATTAAAATCACATTCCATTCATTCAATAAATCTTTAGTTTTTTAAACATAATTCATCCAATATCCTAAAGTTTCAAACACATAAAACTAACACATTGTAAAATAAAAGTCCAAATCCATAAGTTTTGCAGGTGTGACGAAAAGTGTGGGCAAAATTCAAAGGTCCATTACTTCTTAGCAGTCCATGATTTTAATTTAACTTTTTCATTCTTGAAAGGTTGATTATGATAGTTTTAAATAAGTGAGTTTTTTTTATTATTTCAATAATTTTTATTTTTATTTTTATTTTGTATCTAAGAAATGCATGAAAAACTACCATTCTGACGTCCATATAAGGTTACCGTAATGTGCAAACACCCCCATTAGTCCAAAATTTAACACAATTAAAAAAGTGTCTTATTTCAATATGTTTTACATTTGTTCAAATTTATGAACTTTACGACTATGGACAATATAAAATGCATGGTAATTTCATTAATGTTTTTGCAAATGTGAATCAAACACAATCAATATAACCACATGTATCTACCAAATCATTAGGTAATAATTGGTGTGTTCCTAAAACAATGGTTTGAATATAAATTGTTTTATATATTAAAAAATGTTAATCATGATCATGTTCAATTTATGACATTTAATTAAAACACCATTATAACAAGATTTGAATGTTGACATTCACTTTCAATCCCAACAAGTTTGTTTGTTTTGTATATAATTATGATAATCAATTATCTAATAACTTTAATTTTTAAAATGAAGAAAAATATTGTAAGCCAACAAATTGAATTAAGTTCCAAAAACAATGGATTAGATGAAAATATTATATACTTTGTTTTTCCAAGTCAAAATTCTCATCCTTTAGTTTAAAAGGTGCAAGTACGCAAATAAGAGCCAACGTGATTACTTTACAAAAGGACTATGAGTCATTTTTAGTCCTTTTTCATTTTTTCATATGAAAGAATTTTTGAATGAAATCTTTTGCAATTTGTTACTTTAAAAAATAGTTTCCCAATAGAACACATGTTTTGTATTAATCATTTTTGAATAAATATGAATTTTTCAAAGTGTGTAAATTTTGCCAAATTTTGCATTTCATTTTGAAAATCTATCATAATTTTGAATCATACTAAAATATGTTAATTACTTTAGGTTTTTGTTTCTTATATCATAAACTACAACTTTATTTTGCATGACATGCACATTACACCCCGTTTACATGTGGTAAAGGACTCTTGAAAATTCAAAATTTTGAAAAATACTTTGAATTTTCACAAATTTAAAATTCCATATTTTTTAAATTGTGAATGTTTTTTGAACTTGGGTAACAAGTTACTATCATCTAAATTTTCTTACCATCAAAATTATGTTATACAATAATCCTTTATCTAGTCCTTTGTAAAATTAACCACAATTTTACGTAGCACCTATTCAAGTTCAAAAATATTTTTTAAAAACCAAAACACAATATTTAATCTAATGAATTTGTAATTTGAATCCCTGAACATTCCTATTAATCATTAGCACAACTTGGATTGATTAATGTAACTTTAAATTGTCAAGAAAAAAACATGTAAAAAAGTTCACAATTTCCACCATTATCTGACATGGTTTTAGGGTCTTATCTCTATACTCACACCCAAAAATAAACACTTAGAGCAACTAAAATTTCCAACATTGTTTTATGGTCAACCTTGACAATTTTCTAGGGTTTTTCATATAACTAAATAAGTCAATGGGAAATTGCTCCATAAATTATAGGTTTTTTCAACTAACTTTTCAAACCTTTTATTTAAAATTCTAAAGTCTCCATAAAAAAATCCATAGGTTCAAATTGGGTGCAAATATGAGATGGAAAATTATGTAATAGAATTCTAAAGCTTATAAAATACATGATAAGCAAAATTGGATAATATTTTAAACCATACATAAGTTGTCATGATATGGAAGGCTTGCACAATTCACCTAATTATTGTGGGAGGTTACACAAAAAATATTTGCAATGATTCAACAATTTGGTCCTCCAACATTCTTATACATTTCTTGAAAGATTGCAGGATCTTCTCATTAAGGTTTGACACACCTTACATGCTACAAGATTGAATGATTTTCCAAACAAAATAAAAGACCTCCAATCCATTCACATATTGATACATATTGACCCTCTTGTCACATTTGCAAGTGATTGCAATCATAAAACATTTTCAATTTGCAAACTTATGACAAAATACAATTTTTTTGGTTCATTTTTAAAAAATTCTTAGTCATATAATTTCAAAATTGTAATAATGAACATGATTATGGACTTTTATGGATTAAAAATGCAAACCTATCTATGAAACAATGTAGTTTGTTTTGTTTTGTTTCGTCAAACTAAAATCTCCTAGACCACAACATTTCATGCCACACTCTTGGTATCTTTGGAAATTTCTCAATGACTAGGGGTGCATTGACTTTGTTTGAGACTTTTTGGAAATTGAACCATTTTCTTTATGAAATTTCAACAAAATTTGTATTGGAATATGGGGGCATTCTTGGTGTTGTTGGAAAGCCTTCGATGACTTAGATTTAATAGAGTTTTGAAGATATTGCTTTATGAGTGCATTTGGTTGTTAGAAATTCAAACAAATTGCAAAAATTGGGTTTGGGAGGAAATTTTGGTTGAGTCTTCAATGTGTTCACACTTGGGCTAATGGTGTAGGCTACACTAGTACATATGGAATGAACATGAACAAAAGAATTGAATAGTTTGTACGTATGTATATTTCTTATGATGTATCACAATAACAAATCAATTGCAAAATGTTCAACAACATTAACATATGCATTCATGTAAGAACAAAAACCATGTTATTTATAAATTTCATTACCCATTGTTTTCCATGTGCATGAAACAAATTTTTTACAACCTATAGAAACAAATGAGAAGAAGATCTATTGATTTTTTTTAATAAAAAATTATTCAAATGAAAATTATATATATATATAACAAAGTTGAACATTTTATTACAAAAAATTCATATAAACATAAAAATTCATGTATATAATGTACATGTTATTCATTTGTGATTTGAAAATATAGATATTTGATTTATCTTGGACCCATATGTAGCTACAACATATTGCACATCATGTATGAAAAAGATAAATAAATAAATAAATAACATCATAATTACATTCTACCCAAAATGATTACAACATTGTTATAAATGGAAAATATTCTTAAGCAATATAATATCATGATTTCAAAAGGTGGATTAAATGTAATAAATTTTGCATGATATTTTATAAGCATTCTATGTTTGTTCAAGCAACACACCTTCTTTAATCCACCATGTGAAAATAATATATTACATACACCACTTAAAGCATAAAATTAGGCCATGTATAGGTAACATTTATGCATATCTTTTAATATGTGTATTGGCCCCAATATAATCAATAACCACCCACTAGGATGTTTACAATTTTATCAAATTGAAAAACATTGTTCACTATTCAAAATATCCTTTTCTTTGTTTATGACATTGTGTCACCTTTTTATCTATTTGAAATGATTTGTACAAGTGGCTTATAAAAATTTCAAGTGAAAATTTTAATGAGCAAATGGAATAATGCCCAATTTGTTGGCTTATGTGTGGCGTTTGCCTTATTCTTCAACAAAAACTATGAAATATTTGTTGGAGATAATAAGAGGCACCATGTCAAAATATGAATAGTTGGTACCACAAAAAATGTCACATTTTCATTTTGCTCGACCCTTCAAACTTTGAAAAAATATAAGAAACACTTTTTAAATGTTTTCATCGATGTCTTTAGTTAATAAATTAACTTAGGTTGTATAGACTTTGAAATTAAAAAATTTTGAATTTTGATATTCCTTCAAGAAAGTAATAGTGGTTATGTTCCTTGAATTTTTTTGTCGATAACACTAAATTGACACATATTTTAGAGGAGGATTTTTATAACACATAAATTTTTAAGTTATTTTAGATGGTATTTTATTTTATTTCTTATTAGATAATTGATTGAGTAATTTTAATTTAGTTATGAATTTCCAAAAATTAGGTTCATGATTCTTAAAAAGGTCATGGAAATTAGTAATACAAATTTTTAACAATTCCATCTATTTTGGCATATTTTGGGTATACTTTGGCATGTGATAAATAAACACAACAAAAATAATCTAGAATATTAAAAACGCTTAAAGGAAATGCCCAAAAATAATATTTGGCCAATTTTAATTCCTTAACCATTTCTTGACAGGGTTCTTTGGGGTACTTCCCGATCATAGTTTCACCCCATGCCACATGTCCAAGGTTTCAAATTGTGCATATAACTTTCCCCCAATTGATAATTATATAAAATACAAGTATATGTGAATTCGCTATAATGACCTCTTTCCCAATTATGACCTTCATTTTGTAACTAACCCATGAAGATTCCAAAATACACAAACCATTATATATATATATATATTGTCCACCCTAAAGAATTGGCACCCTTAGCATTCAAAGTTCAGTTCTTTTTATAACATAAAAAGAATAAAAATTTGAAATGTTACAAACTCAAAATTATTAGGTTTGTAAATTATTATAAATATAAATACATTGAAAATTTGTCAAGAGAACAATTTCTATTGTATTCTCCATTTAAAACTTTACACCTTTACAACTTAAACTAATATCACATGGCATGATACATATTCTCAACTATATGATGGAATTTCTACAATTAAACATGTTTTGAACTACAAAACACCATATTTAAATTACAAATATAAAAGGAATACATTAATGTTGATAGGTTCTTGATTTTATGTAGGTTTAAATCAAGGTTAGAGGTCAAGTTCTAGGGGCTCTAGAATGAAGGTTTCACATTTTATTTGAACCACCATTTAAATTAGATTGGGTAACCAACCATTTTTTAAAAAAAATTATAACCTAAACCAAGGGCATTGTCCCTCATTCAACATTTTTGAATCCTCTCAATACATAAGTATAACTTTAAGAAAAAAAATTTAACCCTAATTTTTATGCAAGCAATTAATGTCAATTAGTTGTACATTTAAAATATATTTTGCATTGCGTGGATTGGTTGAACAAACTAAGAATAAACCCAAGAAAAATTTTAATTATGTGCAATGGAGATGAAACTGGACCAAACTCCAATTTTATTAAGAAAAAATTGGAATTGGAGGTTTCAAAAACCCAAAGAATTAGTCTTAGAATTAGACTAAAAGGTCTATCAAAAACAAAAAAAAATTCATAATTGGGATCAAAGGTTCTTTTTGTAATAAAAAATCAGACAACATTGAAATAGACATTTAATAAATTCATTTGATCAACATCATCACATCCAATTAATATTCTAAACAACAACACAAACTATGAAATGAATTATTTATATTGTGCAATTCCCATTTCAAATATAATTTTGATATTGAACAATATGATCATAATGCCAAAACTTGTCCTTCATGACTAAAACATTTAACAACAATATATTACTTTTAGTCATGTCATCATACATCCTTAGTTGTAATACTTTTAATCATCATTGTGACTACATTGCAATTACATTGCAAATTGCAATACTACATGACTATTGAATTGCAACTACATGTTAACCTCTATATATATTGGTTAGATTATAGGCTAAGCTACCTAGTCCTAGGCTATGTTATTTTTATTGGTGATATGTAGCCAAATTACACCATAGAAAATAGGCTAGTGAAATGTCTCTAGTAAGATCATAGGCATGACAACTTGAATTTGTCACTACTTCCTCAATAACCTAAATGCTTTATTGCCATGCCCATAACTTAATAGTCATTAGATTTAGGTCTTGTTGTCATATGAACAATCTAGACCCTTCATTTGCTAGACTACTTCTTTTTTTTGCACTTTTTCATCGCCTAAGTCCTAGCTCCTAAGTAGTGGGTTCCATTGCTAAGTGTGTAAATCATGATGGGAAGATTATGATAATTTATGATGATCAAGACTTCCAAAGGAAGTTACCTAAAAAAATGATTCAAAGTAGCAGGCATTGGAGATTCAAAAGAGTGGGGAATCTAGTAATAGGTCACATTCTTTAACTTGGTGGTATAGCATAACACAATGGTGCAACACTTAGAAGTTGGCTTGGTGGCAACTTACGACATCAAATGGAAATTTCTTTTCTTCCAAACCTTGGTTATGATGTTTTGTGGGCACTGGATTTCTTGATGTTTGTGTATTATTTCATTTAATTGTCTACTCCATATTTTAATTTCACAAGAAGTTCTAAGTTTAATTCATTGTTTTTGGGGTTAGTTTAGCATATTCTCCTAATAATCTTGGGTTATGAGTGCAAGGGATCAATTGTCGAAATGTCAAAAAGAAAGACAATACCAACCTTGGAGAAATATTTCCAATCTAGCTTGAATGCTAATGATGAAAACCCAATTTCAGTTCCTTCTCATGTATCACATTCTTTATTGCACTTGTTTTCCGAAACAAGCTCTTTTGACAACAAGGATGATTTGTTATCAACATCTATGCATAGTAATCATGTAGTTACATTGATTTGCCCCAATGGCTTACCATATTATGTTGCCCCACTTCTTGATGTTTGTGAAATTATAGACATTCTCAATGTCGTTGAACCTCCAAAGAAAAAAATCAAGAAAAGTTATGAGGTTTCAAGAAAATGCTAGGATACCTAGACTTCAACTTTTCCTTGGGCTAAAATGCAACGAGGCCAAAATGGGGAATGCACCAAGTGAAGTGCATTGTGTGTTATTCAATTTGAGGGAATGACATGCTTTTGGGTCCCAAGTTTGACACACTTGAGAAGCATGCCAAAAATAGGAAGGCCACAAAGAATTTGCCACATATTGGGGTTATGAAAAATAAATAGTATACTAATAAAAAAATGTCAACATGTGCAAAATTAAGTCATTTTTACAAGCACTCACCGTTTAATAGTGATCAAACAAGTGTAAGGGCACTTCAAGGGTAAGAGGGGTAGGAAGAGGCAACAATTTGCAACAATATTTCATTTGTTTTAAAGCAAGGTAGGTCAATGTTAGAATATGAAAGCTTGAGGCCTTTGTTTTTATTTTTGGGTTTTCCAATGATAGTAAAGAAACATTGGAGCGATTCACTTGGTTGGGGTATGGCAAAATTTATGTATACACAAATGTTTTACAAAACAAAAGAAGTTTTTGCTGATTCATAGTTCCTTGCATTGACATGTAATGAAATCACAACAATTGACAACCAATTGTGGATTTTAGTGCATGCTTATGTTCTATAAGATTAGACTTGGTTGCCAATTTTGATTTCTATTACATGTGTGATTGAAGGAGGATTTGCAAATAATTTTATTCAAGTAATAATGGATGCTTCAATACACAATGGCAATGTTGTAAAGGAAATTGCAAACAAGCTCTTGTCATTTAGTGTTGATGGTGTTTTAGTGTTTCAAGTTAGTTCTTGAGCCCAAATACATTAATTCACATTCAAGTTTTTGGTTATTTAGAAAATTATTAAATTTCTTTCCTTCATTGATCTAATTGCAATAGTTTATTTTTCATGGCAAGGGTCTAGGAATGGGGTGACAAAGCAAATACAAGACAAATTTTCTCCTCATTATGAAAGAATTCATTGTATGAACCATTGTACAAACCTTGTTGTACAAACATTATTTCATTTACTAATGGTCTCCCATATCAAAATTTTGTTACAATTTATGTATGTTTTATTTTCTCATAGTCCCAAACAGCACATGGAGTTCACAAAATTGGCCAAATGAATGGGAAACAAGGGTAACAAAATCTTGAAAAATGTCAAAATCTGATGGATAAGAATGTTGAATCATGTGCTAAAAGGGTTTTTTCTTAATACAAACCTTTACTATCAAGGATGGCTCAAAATTGAAAGGAAATTGTAATGGCCTGGACAAATTTTGATTTGTTATTTGACATCTATGTGCTTGTTGGGTTTGCATACTTGTTATTGTTGCTTCAAACAATTCACATTCTCATAAAAGTTTCACAACAAATAGATACATGTTTGTTGTGATTTCGTGGCAACCGTTAAAGTGTGTCAAGGCCAACTTTATGGCCTTTACATTAACCCCAATACATGCTACATTTCAAAAACATTCAAGGACTTCAAAGATGTTTTGGATTGCAAACATGGCATTGTGTCACTAATGCCGATTACTTCCGAACTTGACTTGAATACTCCTAGGGTTGAATATATGGCATTTCAATGTGCAAAACACATTTTCTACGTTATTTATTTAGATCATCTCACTGGAAGACTTGGGCATGTCAATTTGGATATTTACAACAACATAATGGAGGAGTTGAAATAGTTTTGTGCATGTATGTTCCTCTTTTTTAAACATTCATTCGAAACATTTTTTTAAATTTTTATTTACTAAATTGTTGTGTTGAATTATTTTGCACGTGTTGCAAAATCCTTAACAAAATAACTAATAAATCGATTTCCTACAAATAACCAACAAATGCATTGGGGGTTTTGCTACCTTCAATATTGGTTACATGATGATGTTGAACAAAATTTTGAACGACATTTCTTGTTGATCAAAAGTCATTATTGTTATGAGGGCAATTTGTAAGGTCATTATGTAGTGTCTCCATTGATCTTATCGCTTGGAGTTATGAACTTGCAACAAAGCATTTTCAAATGCACCATGAAAGTTAATGTTGTTGTAGCCATGGAACCTCCATTTCATGTGAACCCCTTTATTCAACTATGACAAAACTTTATCCCTTTTTCAAGTACTAAAAAACTTTTTTCCATAGTTTTTCAAGTTGGTGGAAATTGCTACAATTCAAGTATTAAGGAGTGTTGAGGATGAACACACATTTTCAATCCTTTCATTTCTATATCAAAGTTATGAAATAGGTTGTGTGAACATCTCCCAACTGTTGTGGGCATGTTTTGCCAACCTTTTTTTACACTAAAAAGCTTTCCATATGATGCCACATTTGAAGAATGGAAGGAGGCCAAGGTTTGCCAATTGGAAGCTTAATGGTGAACAACTTATGGAATGCAATTTTGTAGTTGACATTTATTTTGTGACAAATGTTTTCAAATGCAATACATTTTGCCAAATTCTATTTGTTAATTCCTAGGAGTTATGGACGTGTGGTAATGTGGATTTTGGTGGACCATGTTGTTAATTTTTGTTTGTTGATTCCCAAGACTTATGGATGCTAATAACGTGGCTTTTGGTGGAATTTTTTTTGGCAGTCCTCCAAGAATTTACAAGTTGCAAAACATTTTAACGTATGGATGCATTAGTTCAAACACCTAAATGACAATGTTTGTTTCTGGATCTTTATAGATTTTTGTTGTAGTTTGTAATGATTTCTATGTAAATAGCTAGCATTTGAGTTATTTTACTTTTGTTGTGCACACTATGTAAGACTAGTACTTTATAACATGAAAAATGCACATTCTAGGAAATATTGGCAACAAGTGAAATTTGGGTGTAGAGTTGTGTAACCCACACTTTTAATTAAAAAATACCTTGGTTGGTTTCCTTTTCAGAACATTTTTTGGGTTGAAGAAGTATATTCTAAGTTCATTCTATGTGGACCTTATTGCCATTGCTAGAATTCAAGGGTTAAAAAGTTGAACAATTAATTCATTGAATTGGGAAGACATTTCTTCTTCAAAAAAAATTTCTTTGAGTTTTCTTTCCTACTTTGTTTTAGTTCTCGATAAGTTTTTTTAGTTGCCTTGGGGGCTATTTTATTGTTAAATTATTTTCTCTCTTAAATTTTGTTTTTGGTTCAATCAAATAATCATGATCTTATGTGAAAAAAATACCCATCAAGGCCTTGTTTCAAGTTTTCAAAAAAAACATTGGCATTTTGGTGCATTGCTAAAAAGCCTCCTACACTAAAGGCCATGTACATCAAGACTTATATTTTCATTTTGTAGAGGTAACCAACTTTTGCTATTTAAAAAATGGAGTTTTCACCACCTCTCCATGGATTGTTTTTGTTGCATGTAACTAATTTTCAACTTATTTAAACTTTAATTAACCAAAGGCCTCACACTTTGGCATTTATAATATTGTCATAAAAGCACCAAAATTGAACTAATAAAAGCCACCCCTTTGATATTCCAAGATTCCTAAAAAAACAATGGTCCTAGGTTCATCTTAGGTGATTTAGGTTGCCTAGTGGGTCAAAGCAAGATAAAGTATACCAAAAAAGTAGACGTTTCCACTTTAACCCTGCGCCATTCATATAACTATCATAAAATAACATTGAATTAGTTGAAAGTATGTGTCAAGTAGCATTAGTTGGCTCTATTAAGTTTATAAGAATCTAATTTTTAAAAAATTAAGAGAAAATGAATTTAAAAAGTAGATAGAAAGTACATTTGAAACTGACTAAAAAAATATGTGTTCAAACCTACTTTTTAGTTAGAAAAGTTAATGAAATTGATATGTAATAAGTTAGGAAATGAAGATCAATATATGTTTTAGCAAGTCATCAAAAAATATATATCCTTTTTGTAAAAACCTACTTGACACCTACTTGAAACCAAAAGCCCACAATGAAAAGTAAATGTCAAAAGCTACTTGTATTTTGAAAATCCTACGTAAAACTTACTTTTATGGTTTGAAATATGAAAATCAATGCACATTAGAATAAACATATATCATATTTAGTCATTGAAATGAAAACATTCAATGTTCCATAATGGGTTTTGTTGTTATTTTAAATCTACTTGTTCCAATTTTGATATGGTAATTAGTTGTTTAGTTTATTTTGCTTACACCTTAGTCTTAAACCTAGCTTAGGTCACCCAAGGGGCCTTAGGTTGCTTAGGTAGCCTAGGCAATTTAGCCTTCAACTATGATAAATGCCACCTAAAATAAAATAGGCGGCCTAAACTAGGTGTCACATATGGTACATGGCTTTATAGGCTAGGGTAGACATGTGTGGCATCTTATGAACACATTTGCAATTGCACATTTCCACATGACATGGGTCAAAAACATATATAATTTCATATATAACCCATTTGATTCAATGGTAGAATTGTTTGATATTGATGTCCTTCGTGACTATAGTCAAAAAAGTCATAATCATATATCCATGTCCGCAACTACATGACTATATGTTCTATGGGACACATCCTATTCAATCACATAGTCATGTAGTTGCATGTATGTCATATACAATGTTGTGTGCTCATATATCTTTAACCAAATATACCCACTAGGTATGAATAAGGTATATTATTTATCTTAATTTATTTCCATAAATTAACACATCTTAATGAAATGGATACCCAAGGGTATGCAAATTTGAAAAAAATTCCCTATTTATAACCCTATATATGTGTAAAAAATATATGTACCCAAAATTGGATATATTTTGGCATCGAAGAAAAAAAAAGTAGGATAAATATGACTTAAACCCTAAACTTTGTTGGTTTAATTAATTAAATAGGGTGGCTCCCAAGTTCTTTTTTTATTGGAAATTAACCAATTGGATTGGCCCATTACAAGAAAAAACAAAAAAAATTGAAACTTTGAAAGGTCCTCAAAATATAAGTTTATATGTGAGGATGTGATGTCATTCCATTTTGGCCCAAGTATATAAATATGAAAAGGTGAGACCTTTGGGCAAACCACATGGGATAAAATTGAGGACTATTAACATGTTCTAAAAGTGGACATGTTACGAGTGATAGGTGTGTTAAGGATATATTTCAAATGGAAAACCCCCCTTATTTTGGAAGGCCACAACTTCCACGTTACTTAATGGAATTAAATTATTCAAAAGCTACTAAAACACCCAAAGTTGAGTTAAATTTTACTTTTTGGCTCAATCATTGATCAAACATCAACCATGAAACCATTGTTTTGCAATACATTAAGTGTTTATTCATACGCATGTTTATCCTAGTCAAGGATGAATCAATTTGATTCTTACATTTTAACATTGAATTTGACCTCTGAATTCCAAAATATGGATTTTTTTTTCATTTTTAACTAAATAAATAAATATACACATACTTAATTTTTACCCCAAAAAGGAATATTTGATGGGGGGTACCAAGACCCTACCCATCTACTTCAAAAACATTTTTTGTATAGATAGACCCTAACTTGATGGAAACTTTTGAGTGCTAATATACCTTGAGCTAGGTTCCCAAAGGGGTATAAATAAAAGTAAAACCCTTCATTTTCTTTAATTTGTTTAACATTAGTATAGGCATGATCTTATACCATAGCCTTGTCATGTTTTTTTCATGTTCATGTTTACATATGTTAACATAATAAAAATTTGTTTTTATGTTTGTTTTACACATCTTGTGTTTTTGTTCGTAATTCTTGTGTTTTTATTTTTGAATCACATAATCTTGCTTTGTTATTTGTTTGAAAGTAAGATTTAGACCTTTCATTTAGCCTTTGTTCTTGTGGTTCTTCATGTTTTTGATATTTAACATCTTAGGCCTTATTATCATATTAATTATATAGGGATGTTATTTTGTGAACTTGTGAGCGTGAGCATGAACAAATGAGCCCAAGGGAATCTTTTCTAGAATATCATGTTGATGTTGACGGAATATTATTTGACATAGAAGAAAAAATAATTGGTGATGTGGAAGAATATTTTGCCACTTGTCATGGATGAAAAAAATTAGATGAAAAAATGGATAAGAAATAAAATGGATGAACTTTCAAATGAACATTGGCAACAAATCAAATTACATTTTCCCCCCTCTATTGTTAATTTTCCCAATCTATATTTAAAGTTGCATTTACTCCACCTATATTACCTAGCTAAATCCTTTTTACCTTTACCATGTCTTTGCATTTATTCCTCTTATTACCTTATATGCCACTGATTCATGTGGACATTTGATAATAGTTTCTTTGTTCAATTAAACATAAGTATAGAAATCTACCAAGGTTGGTGCGCCATGTGTTGAAGCAAATTGTTTTTTGGCACCTTTATTAAGAATCCTACCCCTTGGTTTCAAACATGTCTTATGTGGTAAAATATTATCTATTAATAAAAGCATATTTTGCATTGCCATGTCATTCATGGCCATTGTCGTCCTAGTCGTTGTAATGGGAGACAAGTTAAACATAATTGTAACATGAACTTGACAACAAAACATAGGTGGTTATATATAATAATTTTCTATATAATACAATTTTTTTTTGATAAAAGATATTTCAACCATTCTAATAACATTCTTGTGAAATACCTATTTTTAAAACACACTATAAAATTGATGCATAGTTTGTAGATGTATCCTACAAAAGGTTAGGTAACTATAGGCATCACTATAAGAATGTAAGAAGAGAATGCGAGAAATTGACAAGTACATTATTATGAATATCTATCTTCAACCTAGCAATGCCACTTTCCATATAAAATATAATTGTCATTGTCATTAAATGCAACAAGTTTGTGGCCGTTGTTACACATGTTAAGATATTATTATAATGTAATGTAAACCACATTCTAATTATTAGAAAGGTGGGTATTTAATTCGTGAGTTTTCATGCACACATGCAAAAAACAACTAATAATATTAGTTGTTTTTTGCGATGTCGTGAGTTTTCTACACAATTTCTTTGCTTTCAATTGCTTTGTTCCATTTTGAAAAAGACAAAAAACATGGCTACTCAAACTCTTCAGGACTTAGATTGTACCTTGTTGTCATGAAGAAAGAAATGAAGTCCATTGATTTAGAATATCAACTACAAGTTGGATATTGGGCATCAAATAACCATTTGTAGGACTAGAAAATTTATGTGACAGTGATTTGTATGTTTGATGAGGACTTTTTGAACATTTTAGTATAGCCTCCAAAAGACAATCCATGGCTAACACACCCAACAAATCAAAACTACAGAACTCAACTTTTGAAGCAGTCTGATTATCTATTGGGATTTGTGTCTCCAAATAAATATTCCCTTGAAATTGCCATCAGCAAAAAGTGGCCAGAGAACCAAAGCGATTTGGGGGAAAACGAATGCAAATCACTGACACTTGTTTATTGCAAGGAGACAAATGCAATGGTGCCAGTAGTGAAAAAAAACCTTTAGACTCCACCTAGAATGCAAGGATCTTGGAATGATGATGATGTCAGAACGCCAAAAGTTATGGTAAAATCATCTAGGGGAGTGGATGGTGTACTAGGTCCAAATGTCAATGGTTCTCCACAATACTACCATAGATGAGGCCATTGACATCAATGACATTTCAAAACCATGAAAAAATATTAGAGAACTATAGGAGTGTCATTTGTAAGACCTTGAAATGAACCAACATTAAATGATTTAGACGAACTAGTGCATGATGTGTATTTGTCTATGTGTGTTTGGTTATTTGATCATGGTTGCTTATGAGTAATGAAATTTTTAATTTACAAGGAGGTATAGGATTGTTGACAATAATTTGATATAATGTCCTCAAGGCACAATCCTCACCCCAGGGATAGTTGCATATGTAGAAAATGTGGTTCCCGAGGTTTTCATTGTGAAGCAAGAAATGTTAGACAAGGAGGATATCCCAATTTCATCTTCACATTTCCCTTCATCAACCTTTATTGATATCAATGACTCTTTTGATGAGGATGTTTCCCTACTTGTGAGTTTTGACATGAATGTTTTTGGTTCATTTTCGGCCTTGATTTTGGATGTGTACCATGTTGAAGATGTGCCTTCAAATCTAAATTAAGTTTAAGGTCGAAACTTCAAAACCATAATAGATTGTTTGAAAGCAATGTCTATTGCACCATTTTCATCAAATGAGTTGAAGTCATTGGACTACAACAAGATTAAAGTCGAATATGTTTCCTTTTTGCCCATCACATTCAACAAAGACATCATCTTTGAACTGTCGCCCATCCATATTCTAACTAGCCATTATGGACAAATGCAAGGCACGGACCACAAGTACCTAGTTGGTGCAAGGTGAAAACTTCCAACATCAAAAACAATTTTGGTTTGGGATTTAGAAACACCAAGTGCTTGGGGCACTTGCATTGCGATAATGATTCTTGTGAGCATTTTATCTACTTTGTTGTCCAAAACGAAATAAGTTGGACTAGTGATTCTACCCAAATTCCCCTAGCTAGCTAGTTTGCACCAAGACCTCTTATATGTATAATTATGTGCAAGTTTTGTGTTGCAAGTCCTTTGTGTATGAATACTTACCCCTATTAGATGTACTATGTAATCCATAAACTTCAATCCCTTTCAAGAGCTACAATTCACCCTGGCATGCATGAACACCCTATTGCAAAACATATGTGTAGGGATTCTTTGGAAGAAATCAAGGTTTTGGTAAAAGGTCAAGTTTTTCGTACCCTTGACACCAAAATCTCTGCAATTGCTTTGAATGCAAGTAAGGCCTTCTTGGCACATCATTTGTTCAATGAGAATGGCAAGGGACCGATGGGAATTTTTCAAGGTGAGAAATTTAACAAGGTGATCGACAAGTTCTAGCCCTTGTGTTCTCCCAACATTCGAAACTTCATTACATCCTTTAAGCATAGTGCTAATACTAGAGGCCCCATGGAGAACATACTTCTCCTTAAATCGAAGAGCCTTAATGACTACATCCAAGATAGTTGTTTCCTTAGACAAATGGCTAGGCAAAAGTTGTTTTTGTTTAAAATGTTGTTCTATGGGTTAATAAGTGGGGTTGATTTGGTGAGGCACATGCAACCTTGTGGTGATTTGCATAATTGTTGGTTGATGTTTGATCATGTCAAGCATGTTTAGGAATGGATCACCATGGTTTGTCATGTTTATGACCCGGTGTACTACAAAGTGTTCACCATTGCAATTTGTGACATGTAATATGAATCCACAAAAGCTTAATGTGTCATATGAACAAAATCGAACCACATGATGCTCATGTTTGGTCTTGTAAACCCCAATTTCAAAAGGTTCATGGCAGATAATGCACAAGTTAATTGGAATCTTGTCCGTTTCATGTACGATTCTGGAAATGCCTCTGTGAAGATGGTTGACAAGGAACAAACCTCCTTGTTCCATTGGATTTAGTTGTTTGATAGACACACAAAACAATTGATTGCACTAGTATTACAAGAACGACACAAGGCCTTGTGTTTTGAATATAAGAACACAACATCTTTGGAAGAAATGGATGTTTGATATGCTGCAATTTGGTCTTAATGGTGTTCTTGAAGGGTTGCTCCCGAATTGTGCAATTCACAAGCTCAATAATTGGTTGGGATTTTGGCACTTATATGTGAGACAATGGGGGGGCTTCATGCTAGATGTGAAACACCTTGACTTTATGTGTGAAACCATTTAATCATTTTCATGATTCTAATATATGATTTGTCTTCCTTTGAAAACACTTGTAGAAGTTCAGTTTGGAGGAGCTTACTAACATGTCAACTTATAACATGTATGAAATATTCCATAATATTTGGCTACAACAATTTGAGAAAAATGTCGGATGTTTTTTTGTTGCAACTTCTGATGATTATCTTAAGGCATTCAGACAAAGTGCACTTATAAGGCATACTTGAATGGTGGAAGGTGTGGAAAGGGTCCTGGTAGGGATGAATTGAAATTACAGCAAGTAATCCAATATAGTGATTTGTTGTAAATGGCCAACACCATCGCTAAATAGACCAAGTCCTTTTTCATTACTAGGATACCTCATTTGGAGGGTCAAGAAGTTTTTGGATCCACAAAACGGAGGGCTAACATAGCCCTAGGGTCAGAGGGCGATTCACACAAGCATGATTGTGTGAATTTTTCTTGACCAATAGTTAATGCAATGTCAAATGGCTTCACTAGTTCAAATGTTGATGTTGGTGAGTCTAGTGGGATTGTTAGGGATGAGGCATTTGTTTTGATTTTTCAAGGATTGAAGGTTCAAGAGTGTGTGCGAGGATGGTGTGTGGAGAATTGAGAAGTGCCCACCATCGTCAAATACTCATTGTTTTGTAATTCAAAGAGACTCGATGAAACATTGTGATGTTAGAATCATTATTAGAAAAATTATTCATGGCATACCTAGTCCATGCTACGATGGTTTGTGGTGTGATTTGAAAGGGTCTACACCAATCTGTCACAAGTTTTGGTTTTGTGTAGATGATTTGATTCGTTGTGTTGGAGGAACTAGAAGGAATTATTGTGTCGATAGGCCAGTGGTCCCATCAACATGGCCAATGCAAATAGGGACCAACTTGACTCAATTTGAAGTGACGGTTTTGGAGGAGGCAAGATTTGTTATGTGTGAAGTGTGCAAATGTGCTCCTCAAACCTTTTTTGCGAATGAAAGTACAACACCTTATAATTGACCTGTAGATCTTGAAGCTTGGCCAAAAATTCGCAATAACAAGCCCATTTAGCTAGCAACAATGCTCAAGCTTTCAACAAAATAGACAAATAAGTGGGAGGCTGTTGTTTTGCCACCTACTGAAGTTCCTCCACTAGGGTATGGACAAATTTACATCATCAACTCCAATCCACCTCCTAGCACAAAACAATATTAGGTGATGATTGGGAATTTCCCTAATTGCACTTGTGATGACTTCATACAAATGATGGTAAGTTCCTTGGGTGGTTAGGGGAAATGGGTGCATTGCAAACATTTTTATTTCATCCTACAAAATGTAATGTATTATGGCCAAACAAAACTTGTCGTTCATTTCCCGACATGGAGTTGGAATGAAGTGCAATGCTTAACGAATCATGTTAGGGTGATATTTCTAGAATAATTGGAGTGTTGTTGTTGAGTTGTACGACATGCAATAAAGGGATTTTCACAAAGTACATTTGGAGGCAGTTAATAGATATGAAATACTTGTATGAAGTGCAAAATTCACTAGCATTTTCCAAAACATAAAAAATGAATTTAAAATTGTTCTCATTTCTGCAAATAGATTACCCATTGGGCATTGGTTTTTGTGTTTACAAATTACTCTAAATAGTATTAATTGAATTTTTCTTCTACAAAAGCAAAATCATGTTTATTTTTGCCATGTGTTGTGCCACTTGTGTCTTGCTAAAGAATGAAAATATGCATGTTTTGCAATTTAATGATAAAATATCACTTGAACGTTTTGAATGTCCTTTCCAAGTATAGATTTTGTACATGACATCAAACCCATTAACAAACACTAGTATATTATTCAATAAACTTTAGAAAATGAACAAGCCATGGTTTTAGGAATAACCGTTTACCAAAAATAAGTACAATAACGAGGTCTTGAAGATTTTTTCTTCAAAATGATTTGTAAATAAGCCTATTTGAAATCAACATTGAAATTTTTTTGGGGGATAATTTTTTTTAATTAATAATATCTAAAAATATTAAATCTCCCCACCTTTTAAAGATATATTGAATCAATCAATGTTGTATTAAAATTAATATTTATTTTATGATATTTATTTTATAAAATATATAATAGTATGTAAAATATTATATAAAATATTAACATATTATGTAAATTTCATAATTACTAATACACACACACACACACACACACATACAACATATTTTAATATCATAAAGATTTCATTAATTTTTATTATGAGTAGTAATTTTTAAAAAGTGTTTTCATTTTATTAAGTGTGATTTAATATATATTATAATATTTTCCCCAATTTTTATGGTAGTAATTTTGATAAGTTTTTTAGCAAATAATTTAATAAATAAGTTTCACTTTAACCCTAGAACTGACCCTTCTTCCTTTTTTGCATTTTCTTCTTTCATTTTTTTTTCACTTCTCACAAATAGTGAAAAGGAAGGTGGAATAATTTTCCATAAGAAAATAATTTGAAATTTTTTCATAAATTTCAAGTTCCATATTCTTGGTTACTCATTATATGACAACTTTCCATTTTGGGGCACATTGTGAATTGTTTTATAGATATATTGGATATAAAGAACTATATATCATTATTAATGTCAAAAAAGTTCAAGGAAGATATTCATCAAAATAACCTTTGAGTCAATGTCCCTTAATGATTTTTTCAGGATGAATTTTCACAATGTGGCTTCAAATAAAATTCGAATAATTTCAACATTTTTTGTTTAAAAATAAATAAATAAATAAGTAAATATCAATTTTTTGGGAAATTCATTAAAGTCTTAAAAACCACAAGCTTGAAATAAAAAAGACCCTAAGAAAACCATAGCATAATAAGAAGTTTCACATAAATTCAATGTTATGAAAATATATGTAATTATTATTCTAAAATATATTTGGACATATCATTAGATCAAAGGTAGGATGAAATTTGTGGATTTAATGTTAGACCAAATTATATATATGAAATTTTTAATACATTACAAAACCCACTGGATCCAAGAAACATGATAATAGCAATGTATTTTTTTTCAAGGGTGAGCCAAGGTTTCAATTTGCAAATGTAAGTCCCTCATCATGGTGTCTAATTTTGAAAATTTGGACAAACAAGGTTAATGGTACACCTAGTAATTTTTTAAAAATGACTATAGTGATAGAGAGTTGTGTAGTCATGAAAATGACTACAATCATAAAGATGGCATAGTTGCAAGACATATATTAGTCCATGACTAAATTGAGACTCTAGTTATATATGATCAAGTCATGGATGCCATGTTTTGGCATAGTGTCCTTGAGCTATTATTTTTTCCTTCAAAATTGAGGTTGAAAACAAATAGTAATTAAAGTACTAGTAACTTTAAAAAGAAAAACTGGGAATGAATATTCATGTTCAATATTGCAATCTCCTCAATCCTTTATCACGTTTTTATTTTATTATTAGTAGGTTTGAATCATGATTTTTGTTTAAGTCAATATATATAAATATGGAAAATAAATAATATCATATGAAATAAATAAATCTAATGGTTTTTTATTTGCATTTTATGTATTCTCAAAAATGTGTGTTTTAAATGTATTGGAACAAATAAAGAAAAATGGGTAGGTAGATGGTTTAAGCTGTAAGTGTGGAGTAGCTTGGCATTTGCAATTAATGTTGTTTGTGACTTGTCCAACATAACTAAAGGAAATATAGTTGCAAATGTTGTTTGCAACCAAAAACTAATCACAAAAACCAGTTGTAAAAACCTTTATTTCTTTATAGTGTAGGGTGCTTCACCAATCCAAATGTGCCTTACAAAGAGGAACACAAACCTAATTTTTTCTGAACTCTAAAGGACGATTGCTACAAGTAATGTGTAAATTGTGCATTAGCCTCTTTCGGGTTTAGATTTAATTTGAACCTCTAATGAAGCTCTACATGGTATGTACTTAAATTGTAAATTTTTGCATTATTCCCTTTGTGGTTTAGATTTAACTTGGAACCTCTAATGAAACTATTTGGGATATGTATTTAATTTGGAAATTTTGGAACCTCTTAGTAAGCTATTTGGGGTATGTACAAGTAACTTGAAAATTTTACATTAGCTTCTTTGGGGTCTACATTTAAGTTGGACCCTTTAAGTAAGTTTTTGGGGTATATACAAGTAACTTGAAAATTTTGAATTAGGCTTTTGGGGGTACATTATGTACTTAATTTTAGATATTCCTCATCAACCTCTTTGGGGTCTATATTTAACTTGGAAGTTTTAATAACTTTCTTTGGTGTTTATAATTAAAGTTTTCCATAAAGTAAAGCAAACACAATGTCAAAACCCTATGTTTGCCGAATTCCTAGGATGATATTGACACTATGGCACAAAAAATAAACAAAGGGGTCAAACATGGCCCTGAATTAAAACATGTTCCTTGTTCATCATGAACTCAAAATTATTCTACTTATGTGTGCAACCTAAAACTTGCATTCCATTTGCAAGCCAAACCCCACATTGCATTGAATGTTCGTGTTCATATTTTCTTGTTGTTTTTATTCCTTTAGCACATTCTACAAGATTTGGTAATCACAAGGTTTAGTAGTCACAAAGGAAGGAGACGATTGATGTGAGCAAAACAAAACAAACATTAAGGAGTTCATGCATAATGGAATTCACATGTTGTTTGAAAAAGGCGACATTGGAGTGATCGAGTGTTGGAAAGGAGCAAAAGCTTAAAGAGTTTGAACCTAAAGTGCACTAAAAAGGAATTTGTTTGAACCCCAAAAAATCAAACTTTGCAATAACACCTCATTTCTATAATTTTCAAAAAAGGTGAGGTTAACCTCCAACATAAGAAACCATGGTTTTAATAGCCCAAAGTATGCAAAAGCACAAAAAGTTTTTTATTATTTTGTCGAAGAGCTTACATTTTGGCAAGCTACCATCTTCTTGTTAATGTGGTCATTCTTTGTATGTTGTTGCAAGGTTTGTGATTTTCTCCAAACCCTAATTGGCAGATGACTTAAAGGATCCTTGAAGCATAGTGAACCTAAGCCTCTATGAGCATAAATAGAAGACCTTTTTTTCCTTTTAAAAAAAAACTTTATTTTGCTTCCATAAACTCCAAATCTTGTATTGCCATATGCCTCAAAACTATGAACAACTTTTTAAATACCAAAACAATATATTCTCTCTTCTAATGGATGCATTTGTGGTTGAACATAGTCTCAAAATTTGCCTATGGACCTTTCCATGATATGGAGTTTCCGTTGAGGAAACTCAAGTTAGCACGAAGTTGTGGATGAATCCATGGAATGATATGCCCTAAACATTGTGAAATATCATGTTTCCTATTGTTGCATAATTGCACCCCAACGACTTTTGAGGTGGTTTCTTAAACAACATTTGTAATTTGAAATCAATTATCCAAAATGTTGTTTGCTAAATGAAGAGGAAAATTGACATTTTGGTTGAAAATACAACCATGTATAAATGCAAGTATGGCATCTTGTTTGAACTTGAAAAAATATGTACAAGTTTGCAATTCATTTTCGGCAACTTGGGTTTGATCTTGAAAGGTTAATTAGGTTTACATTTGGACTTGACTATGCATTTACAAGTTTGCAATTCATTTGGCAACTTGGTTTTGATCTTGAAAGGCTAATTGGGTTTTAATTTCAACTCAAATATGTGTCTACAAGCCTACAATTCAATTAGCAACTTGGTTTTATTCTTGAAACCTTAATTGAGGAAAGATTTCATGCAACTTGCATTTGTGTTTACAAGTTTGTAACTCATTTAGGAACTTGGTTTTAATTTTGAAAGGCTGATTAGGTTTATATTTAAACTTGCATATGTGTCTATAAGTCCATAACTCATTTGGTAACTTGGTTCTGATTTTGAAACCTTCATTAGGTTAAGATTTCAACTTGAATATGTGTTTACAAGTCTACAACTCATTTGGCAACTTGGTTTTGATCCTGAAACCCTAATTGGGGAGAGATTTCAATTTGAATATGTGTGTACAAGTTAGCAATTCATTTGGCATCTTGATTGAGAAAGGTAAATTGGGTTTAAATTTCAATTTGAATATGTGTTTATAAGTTTGTCATTCATTTGGCATCTTGATTATAATTAGAAACTTTTATTGGATTTAGATTTCATTTTGACTATGATCTATAAACCTTAATTGGGTCATTATTTCTTCAAATATAAGTTTGCACAGAATGCAATTCATGATTTGGAAATTTGATTTGAACTTCAAACCATGTTGGGTAGGTCTACATCCCTTTTAGGGGGTCCTAGATGGGCTTGTTTGGTTGTATGGAAATCTAGTAAACAAAATGGATGAAATCCAAAGAGGATGGTTCTAGTGACACAATTTTTCCAGAATTGATTTCATAGAAAAAAAATTATAATGACAATTTTCAAGTGATTGAATGTGTTTAGGTCTAAGTGTTAGTGTTGCACATGTTTTTTTTTAAACAACCACCTTTCAAGAACTTTGGCAATTTCATGGCAAAGGTTCAAAAATTTGAGTCCATTGCCTTGGATAAGGCAAAACAACCTCATTAAAAAAAAATACATTGACAAATTATAAAATTCATGCCATTCAACACACTAACAACATCCTATACAATGTTCATTTTGCCACTTAACATTGGCAAGAAGTAGGTGACCCAATTAATTCCAAATACAACGTGGAAATTCATATACCAAGATTACCTAAAGGCGTACTTTGAGGAATAGTGGGTCCCTTGTGAACACATATCCTATCTATTGTAACATGTCATGTTTTGTGAGGAGTTTGAAGATTTCATTCATTTTTTGATTTGGAGTCGTGATGAAATTCAACACTTGTTGACTTATGTTATAGGTTTCAAGGAATTATTATTGATCCAAACTTTTAAGAAATAACATGTGGAGGTGTAGTACTTGTATTATGAAATATATACCATGTAAATGATTTGACCTAGTAAAAGTTTGGATTCATATTTATGTAGAGGTTTGGTTGGCATAAATTGTGTTTGAAATATGAATATATATGGATGGCAATATGGATTGTAATTGAAAATTTGGAAATAGAATATAATATGTTAGTTAAATGTTGATGAAGATATGGTCAAAATATTGTGTGTAGTAAATGTAATCCTTTGACTTTAGTAGATACAAAGGGAATGTATGCACTTTAAGGTGGCTCATTTCTAGTAGATGCTCCATTCCCTAAAAGTCCATACGGTAGTGTTAAAATGGTAGTTTATTTTGATATCATTAATTTAGTGGGAAATTACATGGTGGTTAATGAACTAAAAAGCCCATATGAAAAATATCCATTTTATTTATTTTAATGTGCATATTAAGAAAATAAAAATTGAAATCCACCCAAGAATGATTATGATATGAACTTATGAAAATATGGCTCATTTTAAGCCATTCAAAAGTCCATAACTTTTTTTTGGTTAAATTGTTTTAGAATTTTTTTTAAATATGTTTTTTTGTTTAAAAAATCATATATTGAACCACTATAATATATCCCAAATAAAATTCATACACAAAAAATGCATGTATATATAGAGGCACAAGTAATAAACCAATCCATTTTTTCAACTTCAAAAGTCAATTATTATATATTTGTTATATATATGTTGTAATTTTTTTATGAGATGCATTTTTTTTGAAGTTGGCAATCAAAATTTAGCCACAAATTTGAAAAAGTATTGTTTTTATGCCATGTTAATAACATGTAAATGCACAACACTCTGGAAAAAATTAGACTACAACACAAAAAGTGAACCACCCTACCTTGCAACCACCATGTTGCAAGTTTGTTCAAAGGTATATTCAATTAACTAATCATGCAAAAAGATCTAATCACATGATTGAAGAAACCATGTACCAAGCCACATTCATCATATATATAAAAACATGAAATACTAGTTTCCTTTAAAGAAGCATGTAATAGTAAAAAAAGTGGAGGAATGAAACCTTTAAAGGATGGCATGTTGCAAAGAGATGGAATAAAATGACATTGTGGCAAAATGCCATGACAAGTCAAAGGAATCATCTTACAACATGGATGAAATATTGATTTGACATGACAATAATAATTTCATTAATTAATAATAACATTTTGTTTACATGGCAAGAATACCTTAAAAAATATTCTCTTTTGCTCACAAAGTCACCTTCACATTCATGTGCTCACATCATAGTTGAATTAATGTAATAAGGGCACTTACTGAATTGTTATTTTAAGTTTCATCAAATATGTATGTAATGTGTACATTTACATATTTGTGTGTCCCCTTTGGTTACAAAATAATCCATTACAAGTGTACATGTATGTACACAATAGTCATTGATAAGTGACTTGTACATTCAATTGTTGCCCTTAACAATAAATAAATAGGGTAAATCGGCCGATGACCGAACATTTAAGGGTTCAAATTCCAAGGGTTTAATAATTCACCTTTTTTTGCTCATGGTCTTCAAAAAGATTAGTTGCCCCTTGAGCTAGAGCATTAATAGCCTTGACATAAGTTGATTTTGACATTGAATGAAAAATTTATGACCCCCCAAAGTTAGTGGGGTGTTGTTAAAAAATAATTGGATAGAACATGTAAGGCCTTTATTTTTTTTCCTTCGACCTTTCTCTCATGTTACTATAGGAAATTGTGTGCCATCAATCCAAGCTTCGAGCCTTCATCTCTTTGTATTTTTTGTGATATCTCAAGTATGCGATCAATGCCATCCATATGTCTCTCTATTTTTTTCTGTATGTTTTTGTGTGCATGTGTGTCAATCTATGTTAGAAGCCGCCATCACTCTAGAATTTGGCTCTAGACCTTGGCTTTTCTTAGTGCCAATACTCCAGAACTTGTAGCTTGGAGTTTGACTTTCCAAAGTTCAATGAGTTTAGCCTTGAAGTTGTTAGGTTTGACTAGGCTTCTTTCGATTCCTATGCTTTCATGTTTTGACACCATTGTACCTTGATTTTTGTAGCTCCCAACACCATTGTCACTTTAGTTCATGTGGTTCCTTGGTTCATCGCTCTAGAACTTGGCTCCAAAGGTTGAAGTTTAGTTCTAGAGGTCAGAGTTTTAATGTAGACAACTAAGCTCTAAAACTTGGAGCTTTAATGCACACAACCAAACTTTAGAATGACGAGCGTTGATGCAAGCAATGTTATGCTTTAAAGCTTGGGGCTTTGATGTAGATGGTGCCATCACACTGGAACCTGATGCCATCACATTTTTTTAGTATTTTATCCTTCATCGAACATTACATTCTTCACATATTGGTTTTTCCCATGTCGACCATTAAAGTTCACCTTAAGTTTGGAACTCTCTCCTTTGTTTGCCAGCAAAATGTAAACCATAACCCAATAAGTCTTAATGTCTTTCCCTTGTTTAGCATTAGAGTCCACCCAAAACTTAAACTTGCCTTGTTTGGCATCAAAGTTTACCGAAACTTCACACCTTATTGTCTATCCCTATTTGCCGTCAAAGTTCACCCAAATTTTAAACCTTATTGTTTGTCTCTTGTTTGACATTAAACTGCACCCAAACTCTAAATTTTCATGTTTCCTATTTGCCTTCAAAGTTCACCTAAACACTAAACCTTCTTATCTATACCATGTCTACCTTCAAAGTTCACCTTTCTTGATTTTTCCTTCTTGATTTTATCAACAATTTTTTTCTCCAATGCTTTTTGTTTTGACACTACCAAGTATTGGTTTGATGTGACCACATGTGAATTGGAATAGTCCATTATTGGCTTTTTGCCATGTCTTTTCCTTGTTGGCAATCTTGGTAGGTGTTGTAGGTCACCTAATTCTGCAACTCCTTGGGTCTAATTTGGAATAGTTAGGTCATCTAATTCAAGGTTAGAATCTTCCAAATTCACCACTAACTCATTTTGTTGATTGTTTGTTGGGGTGGCAAGACTATGTGGCATTTCCACATAGAAACGAATATAGGGTTTAGAGGGCTTGTTGATGTCATAGAAGTAGGTGTAGGAATTGCTTGAAAAGTACTTGCAATGTTCAACAAATTAGTGGTAGTTGTTAAGGGGGTAGGATGATTACATGATTTGGATGAACAAGGCATTTAGGATAGGGATTACTCATGGAACATTGTAGTTTTGAATGTTGCATTCTTGTTGGTTTTGAATCATGATGATGTGATTTAGGACTACTCAAAGGGAAGATCTAGGGAAGAGGAGGATTGTTCTGAGACACATAGTTTTGAGGAAATAAGGAGAGTTGTAGGTACTTTGTAGTAGGAAACCACATAATATTTTCAACAAAACAAGGAATTTTGTTGTGAGTCTTATTTAATTTCAGTAATATAGAAAAACATTGATTTTTGTAGTGAATTCTACGTTCATATTGTTGTGTGAATTTTTTTGTAATATCAAAATATGATGAAATGAATTGTAATTTTGTTTTTGGATTTTTCTACATTGTATTTTAAATTGCAAATTCAGGTTATATGAAATGACCACAAATCTGGTGTTTAATGAACTACAAAGTCAAGTGTGTTTAAAATCACGGAAAAAATTATGAATGTGTGCATGTTGTAGTGCAAATATATTCTTACAATAATGTGAAATAATTTTACAAGGATTAAATTTCACTTCTACCAATAGCTTCAACCTTATCTCCACTATTGTTAGAGTCCTCTGTTGCATTTGATTGGTATGCATTTTATGCTCCCTCCTTTTTTATTGTAGTGAACACCTTGTTGGGATTAAACTTTTTAATCATAGCTACAAGATTTAGTGACCAAATCTTGCAAACCTTAAACCTTGATTTATTTTTTATTTTTTCAAGGACCGTAGCAAGGCCTTATCCACTCATTCAGCTAATGTGACCTTGTCAAGTTCAAGACTTGCCATTGTGCGTTTTTTTTTTTGAAAACATTTTTGAAGGGCTTGAAGCAAGTGACATTTAATGGTTATAGCGCATGTGACAGGTGTGAAGGTAACATCACCATGTCCAATCCAAGTTTTGCTACTTGTTCAAATGCCTATACAGTGACATGTGACCCATGCCCATCGAAGATCAAGAGATGTCTATTTTCTTGAAAAACCCCCCTAAAACAAATTTGTAAAAAAAAGTAAACCATTAGTTCATGAAAAATTAAATTGTCACCTAAGTTTTTTTTCTGCATTCCCATGCATGTTCCTAGTTTGCATAACTTTACGTAGTTTTTTTGCATCTTTGAACCCTTGAAAACGTAAAAGGTAGAAAAGGGTTGCATCTATTACATTGACAACACAATTTATAGTTAACCACTCCCATGACTTAACAACATCTCGTGAGCCTCACCTGGTTATAATTCTAACACCAAATTATTAGCATGCTTGAACATTTGTTTCATATGAATTCCATATGTGATTTGATTGATATTTGTGTTGTGTGTACATGTTTTCTAGGTTGCAATAAAAAGTATGGCATGCATGACTAGTTAACCCTCTTGCCTTAGAAACCTCCAATTTTTTAGCAAGATGTATGCTAATTTTTGGATTCTTTTTTTAAAACCAAAACTGTTACCTATATCTTTTGGAACACCATTCCAGAATGGGGTTGGTTTAGTCTAGGTGATTTTAGCAACCTTCATTTTTAATTGTTGAAGGGTGATATATAAACTAGCTTTTTGCATGTTTAAAACCCAGATAATCATGTTGCTTCATCCTCTTATTTTGTTTACACGCCCAGGGGCCCATTTTCTTTCATCTAGCTCTACCATTTAAGTGATCTGAAAGTGAACTCAATGGTATGTTCCAATATTTCATAGCTTTTTTTAAAGATGTGTGTCCTTTATCCACAACATTTATGGCATCTTTTAGTTGCTGATCTATCCATGTGGCCCTTGAAGTATTAGTTAATCTATTAACTTTTCCTTGGCCTTGTATTGATGTTGTGGGAAGATGGCATTGTTGGTGCATTACATAAGTGGTTGATATTACTTCTTGACCTTGATGTGTTGTCAGGGTGGCAAGTTGGAGATGTTGATTTTTTTGGTTTTCACAATTGGTACCTAAAACTCCATCATAGTTATGACATTCTTCATTTTGCACATTAAAATTCTTTAAAATTCTTCATTTAGCACCTTGTCATAACATTCTTTACCTGCGAATGTTTACCAAATTACACTGGTTGATCTATAAATTT